>UMBZ01005477.1_pt1 | contig 21998 bp, 18 predicted proteins | sample 1964091 | NCBI WGS metagenome assembly UMBZ01 (sample SAMEA4835954, study PRJEB28245) | human gut metagenome | biome: gut microbiome; material: fecal sample | place: Denmark | collected 2008
CACGGGCGAAAACTACATCGGCACGCTGACGGGCTACAGCACCTGGCTCTTCGAAAACGGCGCCTACATCGACGTGACGGCCAAGTGGGGCAAGCTCCACAATGAATTCGACCTCGCCGTCGACACCCGAAAGCTCTCGGGCCGCTACAGCACGCAAGCGCTTGCGCTGACGGTTGAATCCGGACACCGCTTCCCGCTCAGTCGCCTGACCTACGTTGAGCCGCAGGTTGCCTTCACGGCCTCGCACATCTTCGGCGAAGACTACGGCGCGTCTGAAGGCGTTACGGTCGAGCAGGATTCGATCAACTCGTACGTGGCACGCGTGGGCCTTCAGGCCGGCGTCAACTGCCCGAACAATATGGGAGCGTTTTTCGTTCGCGCCTCCTACCTCTACGACCTTGACGGCGAAACGTCCACCACGGCCCGCATGGCCAATGCCAAGGATGCCAATCGCTTCGATCAGGACTTTGGAGGCGGTTGGTATGAGTTCGGCCTCGGCATGAACGTGAACTTCACGAAGAATCTGTACGGCTACGCCGACTTTGAATACGTGACGGGCGGCGAAATCAAGACGCCGTATCGCTGGAATGCCGGCGTCAGATACGCCTTCTAACCGAATGCCCTGACGAGCATCCGTTTCGGACGCACTGGAGGCCGCTGCGTTTCCCACATGGGCGCAGCGGCCTTTTGCCTGCTGCAGGACAGCATCCAGCATTCCGGAAACAACGGGCAGCCTCGTCAGGCTGCCCCCGGAATGCCCGGCCCGAACGAGGCAATCCGGACACACCCCGCTCATTCGTCAGTTCGAAACGCAAATCGTGTTCGTGAGAAGGGTGAAGATGACGACGATCGCTGGATCGACCGCGATGCGGCGGCTTGTCTGAACATGTTGTACGCAGATCTTGAAAAAGAAACCCACGCCCCGGAACGGATCCGCAAGGCCGTTCCAGCCGGAGCAACAGCCTGGCGTGACGCCGGTGTCGTAGTCATTCAAGCCTGAGAAGGCATCATCGAGCGCGAGCTCGCGAGGTTCCGACGGCGGGGGATTCCGTCCCTTGCCGTACAAGGGCTGCGTCAGCAAGGATTTCGTGGTCGGAGTAACAGCAAATCGGGGACAACCCCGAGGCGAAAAGCCTCGACTGTATCGAAACCCTCCCACTTCAGTGGCGAGGTTGTTTTGACACATTTCCACCCGTCGTCCTTTCGGGTCGACACGGGAACGGACGATGAACCCTACGCCGTCGGCTTGAGCTGCACCTCGTGCTGCAGGTTCGCCCGGGTACCGGGCTTCGCCGTCAAGAACCTGATCGTTCAGGGCTGATTTACCGGACTTATCCACATGCACGCGGGTCCCGCTTCCGGATTGGATACGGGACCCACGGCGTTGGGGACATGCCCGGACGTCGAAAAGGCCGCACGTCCTTGTGGAGACATGCGGCCTTCCTGAATGCGCTGTAGGAACGGGTGGTCCCTGCGACTTCGTTAGAAGTGGTAGGAAACGCCGGCACCGAAGCCGTAGGCGATGTCGCCGTCAACCATCGGGCTGTCCTTGATTTCCTTGGAGAGGGAGCGGACCGTGCCTTCAGCGTAGACGCTGAACTTTTCGGAGATGCGGTAGTCGCCGATCAGACGGAAGTACGGGGAGACGCCTGCATCGGCGCTGTAGGCGTCGAGGCCGCTGCGCTTGGATTCGGCGTGGGAGATGCCGTAGTAGTAGTCGTTGAACTTTTCGCTCGTGAAGAGAACGCCGACCTGCGGGGTGACGCCGAAGCCGGCCACGTCGAAGCGCTTCATCCAGCTCACATCGCTCATGAAGCCCTCGGACTTGCCGGAGATGTCGGCGCCGATGCTGGCCGTGATCTGGCCGAGCTGGCTGCGCCAGGCGTACGTGACGTTGGCGAAGAAGGATCCGTCGCGGTCGTCGAGCTTCTTCATCCGGGCGTCGTCCGAGTCACCGGCGTCAAAGCCGAGTCCCATGTAGGAGACGCCGAGCATCAGGCGGTGGGCGTCGGTCTTGACGAGGAAGCCGCCGGCTTCGAGACCCTTGAAGTAGAAGTGATCGGTTTCAACGTCGACTGCGGGGATCGGCCAGACCTGAGCGTCCGTGTCGCGGTAGCCGCCGTCCCAGACGTGAACGCCGAGACCGGCGGAACCGGTGAATTCGGCGTGGGCGGGAACGGCGAAGGCGGCGCACACGGCGCCGAGAACGGTGGCGGTCTTGAACTTGCTGGCAAGCTTCATGATGTATGTCTTCTTTTGTGGTTTCTTGTGGATTGGAAATCCTAAACCCCTGTCGCACTGCGTCAGGGAGGTATTTGCTGAATGAACGTTTGTTCAGTGAGGCGACACTATACATCAACGGCGCCTGCCGTACAAAGAGGACGAAATGCCGAGAACGCCCTTCCCCCGCTCGTGAAGCGCCTTCGGCTTCACGTTGACTTCAGTGGGAATCACATATCGGACGTCTTTCCCTCTGCGAGAGGCTCTGGCAGTAGATCGGCCTGTTTTCAGCGACAGTCTGGATCCTGAAACTAAGGGATTACCCTAGCTTGTGCAATTCCTGCTTGCGGAGTGACTTTTTTGCCACACGTCTATTCAAGAACTTTGGGCAAGTCGTTGAGAGAAAAGGACAATGACGCAAAAGCCGTGAGGTGCAGAATTTCCTGCATGAAGGCGGACGGGCCGCGTGCCGAAGCCGTCCGCAGCGCACGCACACTACGAACAAGGAGACCGGATCGTGCAGTCCTTCATCTACCATTAACCCACGAAGCTTCATTTCGGCGTCGGCGCCGTGGCCGACAACATGGCTGACGAACCAACCTCAAGCGGCTGTAAAACGGCGCTCGTCGTCACGAGCGGCGGCAGCGTGCGCCGCAACGGGGAGCTCGACGCAGTTCTCAAGGCCCTTGAAGCTGCAGGCGTTCGTGTCGTCGAGTTTTCAGGGATTGAGCCCAATCCGCGCGTGACGTGAAGGCGTGGATCTCGTAGTTGCCGTCGGCGGCGGTTTGACGATGGACGCCTCAAAGGCGATCTGCGCGGCGGCCAGGCATGACGGTCCCGCCTGGAATCTCGTGCTCGACAACAGTCTCGTTAAAGACGCCCTCCCCCTCATGACGGTCAACACCATCGCCGCCACGGGGAGCGAATACGACAACAGTGCGGTCATCTCGAACATCGAGACCAACGAGAAGCTTCCGCTCGCGAGCGACCTGCTCTGGCCCGTCGTCTCCTTCATCGATCCGGCCTATACGATTACGGTTCCCGCTCGCCAGACCGTTGCGGGCTCCTGCGACACCATGAGCCACTTCATGGAACAAGTACTTCGTGAAGGACATCTCGCCCGTCGCCGAAGGTCTCATCGAAGGCATCCTGCGTACGGTGATCCGCAACACGCCCGTTGTGCTCGAAAATCCTGCCGACCTCGACGCCCGATCCGAACTTCTCTGGGCGAGCACGCTCGGCTGCAACGGCATCGCGGCGCTCGGCTCTCAGGCCTCCGGCTGGCCCTGCCACGCCATTGAGCACGAGGTGAGCGCCTGGTACGACACGGTCTGGCGATCCTCACGCCGCGCCTCCTGCGCTATTTCCTTGAGAAGGACGCAGAGTTCCTGAACCGCTTTGCGGGCTTTGCCGAACGCGTCATGGGCCTTTGCGCCGACGAGTTTGATTCTTGCGAGGCGCTCGCCGAGGTAGGTCTTGTGAAGCTCGAGGCCTTCTACAAGTCAATCGGGGTGCCCTCAGGCCTTGCTGAACTCGGCATCGACGACACGCACTTCGAGGCCATGGCAGAGCACATCGAGAAGCACTGGTTTTCGCCGCTTGAGGGCTTCCCTGTTCCGTTCACGAGGGAGGACGTCGTGGAGGTGCTGAAGCGCAGCCTCTGAGAAGCTTGAAGATTTGAAGAAGCTCCCGCCCTTTTGTTCAATCGGTTCGGTGGGCGGGAGCAATGGAAACGCCGCCGGCGGAGAGTATCCGCGGCGGCGTTTCTCATCCCCCATGTTGAGCGTCTTACCCCATAGGGAGCTTACGTTACGCAGCCCCCTCTTCCCATATAACCTGAATCAAGTTGTCCCTTGTGACCCAGCTGTATCGATCTGGCGCCCCGTGCTTCTTGACGCGCCATCCCTGAGCGCGGGCGATCTCCTTCGGAGATCCGCCGAGCAGGCGAGCGCGTTGCACCAGATAAGCCTCCAGGACATTCGCCGTCGCTCGGGCTGGCTGAATGATTCGCCCCTTTCGTTCAACTGGCTGTGTTCGATCCCAATATCGGAAGATCTCGTAAGACCAAAAGTGTCTCCAAGGTAACTAATGTTTAGCGAACGGTAGTTTCGCAGCGAAGAAGTGAGTAAACTAGATACTGATAGTAGCCTTAACGACACTTTTACTATGAAAGATAGACCTGCTGATCCTAGTACCAACGTGTTCCCAGCGATTTTTTGGGACAGAATCAAGGGACACCGGAAAGCCCTAGGTTTGACTCTCGACGACTTGGCTCGTTCAACAGGGGTCTCCAAGAAGAGTTTGATCAGGTTGGAAAAGGGAGAAGACGTCAAACTCAGCACCCTTATACGAGTCCTTGATAGCCTTCAACTTTCTGTAGATTTTGCGGTCGGAGTTCGAGTACTTGAGCCGTTGCCGAAAAATCTAAAGGTTAAGCCCTTGACTGAGGAAGAACAATATGGATGGTTCTGAAATTAAGGTAATGTTTGGCAGTCGTGAGGTCGGCCGAATTTTTGAAAGCTCTAATCCGCTTACTCTTTGCTTCAAATATTCGCAGGAATGGAGTCTTTCAGGCTTCCCCTTGTCTCCGTCCATGCCACTTAATGGTATGTTTAGCGATGAAGTGGCAACATTTTTTTTTCAAAATACCTTACCGGAAGGAAAGGCACTCACAATCTTGTCTAAGCATGCAAGACTACCCGAGTCTTCAGTTTTAGGGCTTTGCCTTTACATGCGTAATGATCTGGTTGGCGCTATTAGATTAGAAAATAAAAACTTCCCGCAACAGCCACGTTCTTTTAGAGCAGTTACTTTCAAGGAGTTGGCAGAACGACTCGATTCTATTCGTCGATATCCTATAACTGTTTGGGATGGCCGACCTCGCCTTTCTCTCGCCGGATGTCAGGAAAAACTCAACGTTCTCAAGCTTGACAATCATTTCGGTTTAGCTGATGGTCCAGATTTTTGCTCTGATCGCATATTGAAATTTGAAGCTGGTTCTATTCCAAATCTCCTTCTTAACGAGTTTTTGTCACTAAGGCTAGCCAGAGAGGCTGGATTCGTTGTTAATGATGCTCGTCTTATCTCTATTCCTCGCCATAGAGTCCTAGAGATTATAAGATTTGATCGAACTGTTGAATGTGTTAACGGGAATGTCGTCGTCAGACGTCGTCATGTGATTGATGGATGTCAGGCCCTAGGTCTTGTTTCAGAGCGAAAATATGAACGAAACTACTCAGGCGACGGCTATGGATATTTATATGCAGATGGAGTCTCATTTGTTAAGCTCGCATCGCTATCAGAATTTATGAGCGATCCTCTTAAATACAAGATCCAATTGTTGGATTGGATGATTCTAAATTTGCTGATTGGAAATTCGGATGGTCACGGGAAAAATATTTCCTTTATGCGAAGTCCTAATGGATTTGTAGTTGCCCCATGGTACGATCTCGTTAACATTAGACTATGTGATGGAATAGACCAATCTTTAGCCATGTCCATCGGTGAGCAGTTTACATTTGAAGATGTCCATGCTTTGCAGGTGTTGTGGGAGGCTGATAACCTCGGTCTTTCGAAAGGTGTAGTTTCTGAACGACTTACAAAGATCGTTGAAAATGTATTCACTGCTCTCGATAAAGTTAAAGCTCCGGATTTTTCGACAAAAGAGGAGATATTGTTTACTCATCGATGGAAAGAGGATGTAAAAAAAGCCTGTTTGAAATGGCGTAGTGAAATAAAAGAGTTACCTTACCTCGAATTATAAAATCATGTTCACCCCTAAAAAATCCTCTCGACACAGTACCGTGCGGGAGGATCCTTTATTTGAGGAGTTCGTTCTATATCTCAGGCTCCTGCGTCCGTTGATTAGAAGAGCCCTTTCGCAAGATCGGGCTTGGCGGGATAATCGTGGTTCTCGGTTCGGATCTACGCGATCAGTGCCCTTCTCGACGCTCTGGCGTCTTCAACGTTGACATGATTGCCGAGCGAGGCGTTCACGGCGATGCGGTTCTTGAGCAGTTCGACCACCTCGATGACGAGTTCGGGCTTGCTGTTCTTCCTACTGGTTTCGCTGTATTCGTCCCGGGGCACGGTCCGGAAGAAGTCGCGGGAAGGAAGCGACGGCGCGGGCTTGTACCTTGAGCGGAGCTCGTAAATGAGGGCGTCGTGGAGGTCCTTGTCGTACTTCATGTTGACCTGGGCGTGCGCGGCGTGATTGCCGTCGAAGTGGACCCACCCATCCTTCTCTTCCGGGAACCCGAAGCACACGTCCTTGGTCTCCCACCTCTTGTCCTGCCAGATGCGCTTCACCTTGCAGCCGCGCTCCTCCTTGAAGAGCTTTTCGAGCGAATCCTGGCTGTCGATGCCGAGCGTCACGGCGCCGATCCTCATGCGATAGTCCTTGCGCTTCATCAGCGCCTCGATCTCGGCCGCCTGAGCAACCGCAGGTGCAACCATGACGTCGATGCTCGTGCCGTCGACAATGATGTCGAAGGTCTCGGACAGATAGTTGGATCCCTTCTTGACGAACGCCTCGCCGCTCGACTTGGCCATCTGGTCCACATAGACGGCGACAGCTTTGTCAACCTCCGCTCGCCTGATGCCCGGCACATGGACGCGGGTGACCTCAACCGTCGGTTCGTCGGGACTCAGGTGCTTGAAGTGATACTCGACAAAGTCGGCATAGCCGTCAGGACGCAGCTTGAAGCTGTCGGAGACCTCGCGGTTGGGCCTGAAGACGTCATATTTCTCGCTCATGACGACCGTTCCGTTCTGCGTGAACGGAACGCCGAAATCAACGAGTCCCGGAATGGACGTGTGCGGGATGACGGAGGCGCCGAGTGCTGCCTGCGAGACGCAGACGGCGACCGAGCTCGATTCAACGGGCGACCGTTGGAACCTCATGATACGGCACCATGCGTCAAAACCTGAGGTTGCCAACAGAAGAGGCCTGAACGCTTAGACGCGCGACAAAGATGGGGGCCTCTTTACCCCGAACATTTTGGACTCATAAAACCTCAGGTAGAGCAGAGGTAATGGCGCTGTTATCATGCAGATAGAGAGAAATTGAGCCGAGATCCTACACTTTTGCGGCAAAAGTTGCTATCCTTATCTCTTCCCTTAATGCCCGCCAACGCCGGCACAAAATCCTGCGCCCGAGGTCCGAATGCGTTCGAGCTCAAGCTCACGCCTGGCCAGTCGGGCGCTCGTCTTTTTGGAGAACAAGAATGACCAATACCGCCGCCCCTCTCGAATCGTTTGGCAAGATCTTTCAGGGCGATTTCATTGAACGCAACGGCATGAGCCTGCTGCAGCTCGCCTCCGCCTCCGGCATCCCGGTCGCCGAGATCGAAGCCATCATCAAGGACGAACGTCCGCTCACGGACGACGATGCCGAACGCTTCGGCCGCGTTTTCGGCGTCTCCGGGGAGTATTTCAAGAACCTGTACGCCCAGTACGCCAAGTAATGGCTTGAGAGGACTTGCCGTCAACCTACCCTCTTGTTGTTATCGATGGAAACCTAAAAGGCAGGCTGTCCACCTGACCCTGCCCTTTTGTTTTCTTCTGGGTTCGGCTGCACTTTTCAGCACGCTGACGAATAGCTTGTTTGTCCGTCACATAGTCAGCAGTCTTGTGTCTCGGCCGTCGAGCTCCGAATGAACTTCAAGTGAGTCCTGGTGCCAAGCGGGCTGCCTTGTGGAATCCAAGACCAGCCAACTGTTGTTCTGATCCCTGACACTTTCTTCGAGTCTGCTCATTCGCAGGGTAGCCACTTGTCTGCAGAATCTCGGAAAAGGTTTCGACAGCAATCTTGCTACACATCATTAGGTGGTGACTGCTCCCCGTCCGATTTGAAAACAAATCGGGCGAGGCTTCCTGCTTCTTCAACATAGCCCGGACAATCGTTCGGGTCTTACATGTCTCCACAGGCTACGGCTCGTAACGTTACGAGCGCAAGACGGTCATCCCAGCCGCCTTCAACATTCTTATGCCTTCCTGTTTGATATTCAGGGAGGCGTTTAGGTCTCGGTCATGATGTGCACCGCAATGCGGACACGTCCAGCTGCGGGTTGCAAGGCTCAGGTCCTTGAGCTTGTGACCGCAAGCGGAACACGTCTTCGAAGACGGATAGAAGGTGCCGATCTTTGCAAATATCCTGCCTTCATGCTTCGCCTTGTATTCGCACTGGCGCATGAATTCACCCCATCCTGCATCGGCAATCGCCTTTGCAAGATGAGATACAGCGCCTTGTTGAAGCAGAACCGCACAGCACCGAAAAGGCCGGCCAGATATTTCTTATGGTCGGGTGTCGGATAGAGTCGAACTCGGATGGCGCGGATCATTCGTGATAGAGGCAGGAAAGGAATTGATATTTGATTATATGAGGCTTCCTATTTTGGCGTATGCCTCGCATTTCGCCGTCTTTTCCGCCATTCCTCCCCGCCTCACCGAGGCGAGGGTTCCTGGCGGATTTGGCTGAGTCAGCCGTCAAATCTGGACGCACATGATTCAGCTTCATGAAGTCCATGATCCTGATTGATTCGACGGATTCTGTTCATTGGCCAAGATTTGGATCATCCGCAATTCGATATTTTCCGGAAATCGTCGACAGATCCCGAAGAGTACGAGAATATGACGGAGATGCAGGATCGTTGTGCGGTTCGTAGTAAGGTTGATCCTGTATGTCGAGAAGACCACAGACGAGGTCAAAAACCATGTCGTTGGTGAAAAATTTGCCGACGTTCTCCTTCAGCGCCTGAGCTGCCTCCGGTGCCGACTGAATGAAACCATCAGAGAATGCGGCCCACAAGGGAATTCTCACCATCTTCCAGGTGAAGGGATCGAGTGTATGACCGTGTTTCGGATCTTCGCCATGGTCTGAAAAGAAGAGAAGTGCCTGAAAATCCGACCTGGTTCGGAGATATTCGTATACCTGTCGTGTGAAATCGTCGCTGAAGCGGACGGCATTGTCATAATCCTCGCTAGGTTCGCCGTCCCGAGAGGCATACGAGGACGGATATCGCTGTTCATAGTTGCTGTGACAACCTAGGACATGCAGAAAGACCAGTTGTTTGGCGTCGTGGTTCACTGGTATCTTTCGAAGTTCGTCCACAAGTGCATCGTCGTAATGCCGGCTCTGAATTTTCTCACCAATGGTTTCGTTGATCCAGACCTGATGGTCTGCCTCGTTGGCGATAACGGTAGTTGGAGAGTCCCAGCCGCCCAGCCTGTTCTGATTGCTCAACCACGAAACATGGTAGCCGGCTGCTCGGGCAATTTCCACGATCGAGGGGCTCTCGGCGAGAGGTCTGTCGGTGAATTGTGAGCGAGCCGTAAGTGCCTGTTCAAGGGATCGAACAGTATTCGGGTAGCAGGAATAGGCATTCTGCATGAGAACGAAATGATCGTCTACCGCCTGACGTGTCAACCACGGGGTCGTCTCTTTTTCATAGCCGTAGGCAGACATCCTGTCGCGAGTCTGGGATTCCCCGACAATGACGACATAAAGACCGTGGCGCCCCTGCTCTCGGATGCCCTCGAGGGATGCAATCAGGGACTTCCGTTCCTCCAGCTTGCTTTCAAATGAATTGAGTTCCTGCACTTTTTCGACAGCTGCAGTCACGATGTTCGTGGTGAGATTCCCGGCGTTTTTCATGGCTGCTGCGATGCTCGTGGCCAGCATGATGACGGATATGACTGGAACAGCCCGGCTGAAGATGCCAATGCTTTGACGACAGGTTAGCGCTCTGATTGAGATGGCGGACAAAAGGACGGCAAAAATACAAACGCCGACCGTAAACATCGCGCCCTTATACGAGAAGTATTCGACCGCTTCGCTGGGATTGGTCTGCCAGATCGCAATCAACGTGTCGGCGTTCATCAAGCCATCATGAGACAACCAGTATGCAATGAAAGCAAGCGGCAATGAGACGGCAGCACCCCAGAGTACTGCGGAAACCAGACGGATCAGCCTCTGTACGAATCTGTTCTGGAAAAAGCACGAAGATGCCGTAAAAAACATAATTAATACGGCAAGCGAGATCGCACAACAGTTGTTCTTCGTGAGGCTCCGTGGCAGATCGAAGACATCTCTAACATTCGAATCTGCATCCCAGTACATCATGGCGCCCGGCACATTCAGAAGCAAATACAAGATCAGCGTGGCCGCAAGATCTCGTCGATCCTTGCGAAAGACGTACAAAAATCCGGCAAGACCGACGGCTGTCAACAAAGTGTAGCCAGCGTGTCCGAAAGCATGTTTGTATGTGCCGAGCAGAAAGGCATTTGTCAGAAAAATGAAGGAGACTGCGAAAAGATAGAGCGTGATCGGCAGAATTAAAGCATTAACCCATGCTCTGAAAGGCAAGTTGAATCGTAACTTAGAGGGGGGGGGGTATCATTATGCTATTCATTTTAATATTGCAATTCGCTTTATAGATCGCCTCGACAATTTTTACGACAGGCTGACTAGGAGGCTCAATGAGAGAGCCGGACGCGCCCATATCCGCTGCTCTATGAGGAATTCCTCGAGGTCGAAATGATCAGGGACAGAGCTGCATGCATGATCGGAAGCAGGTCGATGAAAACGCAGAATCGAAATCTGCCCCTGCAGTAGAAAGTTTCAGGGCATCGCGACAATGACGAATGGGAACCTACTATACCAGTATGGCAGGCAATTTTCCATTGGCTTTTGGACTGGAGACGCGTGACTTTATGACGCCCGGATGGTTGACGCCCGGGCGGCCCGTCATCAGTCCCGGAAATAGGTTGTCAATCTGAACTCCCATGATTAGAGAACTGCATTTTCTGCCGCCCTTCTCATCGCATCATCACCTCGACGGTCGTACATGGCGGTGGTCGAAATGTTCGAGTGCCCCATCATGTTCTTGACGGTCACGATGTCGACGTTGTTCGCAAAGAGTCGGGTGGCGAATGTTCGTCGGAGGTCATGCGCCGTCGCCGACTCATGGTTCGCGGACTCCATGCGGCGTTTCGTGATTCGACCGACTGAACTCGGGTCAAGAGCGTCAGTAATGGAAATCCGGCCGTTCTTGTAGATCCGTCCGAAAAGCAATCCTGGTTCTGTGCCACGCCAGCTACGAATCCAGATTTCGACTGCCTGTGCGACTGGCGGCGGAAGAAACACCCTCCTCTCCTTGTCGCCCTTGCCGATCAGGGTGAGGGAACGGTTGTAGAGATCGAGCTTGTCGATGCGGATGCCGGGAATTTCACCACGACGAAGTCCGCAGCCGAGCATCAGTGCGATGACTGCGCGGTCACGGGCGCCGATCGCCGTGTCCGCATCGCACCCCGCGAGAAGATTTCGGGATTCGTCAAAGGAAAGCGCGCGCCCCGTAGGTAGTCGATAGAAACGCCTCTGCTTCAGGGACTTGATGCGAAGGTAGTCCTCGTGCTCCATCGATCGTGCGAGCCAGGCAGCCTGAGCGACCCCCTTGAGGGCAGCCAAATAACAGTTCGAAGTTGAGCCCGAAATGCCGTCGCGCTCCTGCTTAGCGAGAAACGCGAGCACGTGTTCGGTCTTCATCTCTCCCCAACGGCAGTCTCGAAGATCGGCGGCGCCGGTCCATCGGGCGAAGACATTGAGTTTTGACGCCACCGATTTGCGCGACTGCGGCGAATGAAGCGTCGCGAGATAGGCGAGCGCCGCATTGACCTGTCCCGAATTTGCAGCGGCCGTTGCCGACAGCATGCCTTTCTGAGTTGCGCCCGAATCGGCGCCCTTCGGCGGAACCATGACCTCAAAATCCGTTGACATTTCTGAAAACCCTTGATGGAGAACGAAGACGCGAGTTTCTTGGTGCGGGCGACGGACGCTCCAAATAACGCACGAGAATGAACATTCTACGACATTAACATATTATATCTCTTCCTTCGATCCGATTTACCCCTTGAGGGGTTCAGGACTACAGGATTTTCAAGAGGGGCTTCAAGGATGATTGTGCTCGGGCGACGGCGCAAAAAAACCAGAAACGGCACTTCACATGGCGCGGTTGAATGGTTTGAGATGAATGGATGATGGCCTGCAGTAGAAAGATCGCGTTTATTTGCGTCCAGATGAACATGAAAATCCTTTCTTTAGCTGTGCGACAAGGAGAGAGAGGCATTTGAGAACGTGAAAAAAATAGGCCCTTTTGGGCTTCCGGGCTCTGAAAACGCCTCGTTCGGGCACGTTTTCGCCACAGCAGGTAGAATGTCGAGATAGCAAAAACAAAACAAAGCCAGGAAGCCTCCATGCAAGAACAAAAAAATAATGAAGACACTCTGACTGACGATGCCATTGAGGCCGGCATCGAGGAACTGACCCTCGCGCTCCTTTATCTGAAGCGCTTCAAGTGGAACCATGACGACCAGGTCGCCCGTGCCAGCTGGCGTAGCTTCGACTGGGAGACGCTCGACAATCTTTTGCAGTCCTCCGATCTTTCCGGTTGTGACCACAAGGCGGTCTGGATTTCCGACGAAGGCATCAGGCGGGCGCGCAACATTCTGGAGAAGTACGGCCTTTCTCATCTTGAAGGTGCTGCAGAAGCTTAATGACCAAACGACTGGAGCCGGACTTCCGGCTCGGACTCACCGGAGCCATCGTCTCCTATCTCAGCTGGGGTCTCATGCCCATCTACTGGAACCTGCTCGAAGGAGCCGGCTCCGTGGAGGTGATTGCCCATCGCATTCTCTGGTCGCTTCTCTTCATCCCGCTCGTGATGGCGGTCCGCGGAAAACTCCGCTCCGCCTGGTCCGACATCAAGTCGATTTTCACCTCCCCCGTCACAGCCCTTCTGCTCGCGACCGCCGCGTGCGTCGCCGGTCTCAACTGGTGGATAAACGTGATCGCCGTTCTGAGCGGTCACGTTGTGGAGCTCGGCATCGGCACTTTCCTCACGCCGCTCATCTCCGTTTCCTGCGGTGTTCTCTTTTTCCATGAACGCCTCTCGCGCACGAAGACCGCTGGCGTGATGCTCGCCATGACCGGCGTCCTCATCATGATCGTCTCCTTCGGCCACTTCCCCTGGATTTCGCTCGGCGTCTCGGCGACCTGGGGAATTTACGGGGCGCTCAAGAAAAAGCTCATGCTCGACGCCTGGGTGAGCATTCTGCTTGAAGCCCTCATGATGATGCCCGTTGCTTTCGGTTATGTCTTCTGGCTTTCGTCGATCGGTGAAAATCACTTCCTGCCGACGGTCAATCCCGAGCTTTCGCTCTGTCTCGCCGGCACCGGCATCGTCGCCTCCATCCCGCTTATCTTCTTTACGATCGCAGCGGTCAACCTCCCGATGAACGTGCTCGGATTCTGCCAGTACATCTCGCCGATCCTCACGCTTTTGCTCGGAATCCTATTCTTCAACGAGCGTTTCGGCTGGGCCGAACTCTTCCCCCTCCTCTTCATCTGGAGCGGCATCGCTGCCTTCCTTTTTGCAGAAGTTCGCGAACATCGCAAGGCCCATTGATCACTTCGGATGTTCTTGCTGAATGCACGGGAGCCGCACAACATACGCATCTTTCACAGGAGATTCCCTTGAAGATTTCCGCCCGCAACTGCATTGAAGGCGAGGTCGTCGCGATCCACGATGGCCCCGTCTCCACGGAAGTGACGGTTGCAACGCCGCCGGCGAACGCATCGTCTCCTCTATCACGACGACGTCCGCCAAGGCCCTCGGCCTCAAGGGCGCCAAGGCCTACGCGATGATCAAGGCCTCCAACGTCATGCTCGCCGTCGACTGATCGAATTTTTCAACGAATTCACCCTCTTCATCATCGTCCGCCAGGTGTCCAAAGCCACCCAGATCGGCCTGACGAAGGGGGAGATCCAGAGCTCGCAGCATCAGCAGCCGCGGGCTTTTTGTTGCCTCCAAACTCCGGATAAAAAAGGCGTGCCTGATGCAGATCCAGACACGCCAAAAGACTTCTGCGAGAAGATGCAGTCTTCTCAAGAAGAGAAACCCGCCGGAAGGAGGAGGTTTGCGCATGACGGGCGCAAGGCTAGCAGACTTCAGGATAATTCTACTTAAGTTGCACGACTACTGTTGCAACAGTGCGTTGCGTTTATGCAATAATAGGATTCGGTCAGAACAACAGACCTTTCCTGGACTTAACTCATGAAAAGGCGCTTTGCTGAATTCGAAACCTGGCAGATCTTCGTTTCACTGATGAGGCTCGGCAGCATGAGCCGCGTGGCGAAGGAAACGGGCTACGAGACCTCGTTCGTGAGCCGACGCATTGCGACGCTCGAAAAGTCGGTGGGTTCGAAGCTCTTCGAGCGAACCACGCGCCTCTGCATGCCGACGCACGAAGCGCATGCCCTTCTTGACCGCATTTTGCCCTACGTCGTGGACCTTGAGCGCAGACTCGAGATGGCGTCCCGCGCCGTCAAGGCCACGTCCGGCGACGTCGTCCTCAAGGTTCGCTGCGCATCAGGGCTTCTTCCCTTCGTCGTGCGAGCGATCAAGCCCTTCCGCGACAATCATCCCGAGTACAAGTTTGAAGTCTCCGCCGTGCACACCCCGCCCGTCGGCAGCGTCATGGACGCCGACCTCGGCATCTGGGCGAGTTCGGGTACGTCCCCTCACTTCACATTCGAGGACCTCGGCGTCGTGCCGAGCTAGCTCTGCGCCACGCCCTCCTTCCTCGAGCGCCATTCCGTGAGGACCGTCGAAGATCTGGACAAGGTTCCGCTTCTGGGCTGCTCTCACTGGATTGCGCCCTTCCTCATCGCCCCCGCCGTTGATCCTCTGCTTCCCGTTCGACGGGATCTCAGAATGGCGGTCAACTTCAACAGCGTGCAGGGACTTCGCGACGCGGTACTCGAAGACACGGGCGTCGGCGCCTCCCTTCCCGCCTACACGGTCGCGACCGACATCGTCAAGGGCCGCATGGTCCGCGTCCTTCCCGAACTCACCGGCCCGTCCCTCAAGTTCCGACTCGTGCGCCAGAAGACCGACATCCCCGTTCCTGAAGTCGAACGATTCGCACGCTGGCTCGTCGAATCCTGGCGACGAGACATGGTCTTTCCGTCCGCCTGATTCGGCCGCCCAAGAATCATGAAGGCCCCGCCTCCCGCATGGAGACAGGGCCTTGTTCTTTGCCCGGGATGCTGCATTCATCCCTTTTGGGCTCGGCGCCCCTGACGGACGCCGTCAATCGTTATCAGTATTCGAGCATGGGCTCGAGCTGCTGGGCTTCCTGGACGTAGCGCTTGATTTCCTTGAGGGCGGGAACGCGCTTCGTCATCGGTCTGGTCGGTACGACTGTTCAAGAATGCCGGTTTTGGAAAAGTTGTCGTTTGTCTGCAGGTTTGAGGGATCAGCTCAGGCGCCTGCCGCCGGCATCAGGAATGCCTGCGTACTTCATGGTGGCATACTCGATCTTCGAGACCGAGCCGCAACCGTCGTGCCTGAAGGCGCTTTTCTCCTCCGCATCAAGGAAGCCCACGATGTAGGGGGCGTAGTTGGCGAGCGTGTTGAGGTCGATCTGAAGGAGTTTCGAGGACGTGAAGTTCTCGTCCATGCGTTCGCTTGTGCCGAGGAACACCCAGCCCGAGAATGCCCCGTCGGGCTTCCTGCGGTAGAAAATGCCGATGTCCTCGCCCTTCTGAAGAACGCCCGGCGTCACCCAGGCATAGGCCGTGGCCATCGGGCCCTCGATCATCGGGCGGATCTGGCTCTTGGGGATGAGCGGGCGCCATTCGGACGTGGCGCAGCAGTCTTGTCGATCGATCGACACGGGCCAGAAGTTCGTCTTCTGCAGGCGCTCAAGAAGCTTCTCATGGCCGTAGAGCGCGGCAAAATCGCACTCGTTGGCGTAGAGCGGCACGAGCTCATAAATGGTGATCGAGTTGAGCGAGGCCGAGACGGCGTCCCAGGCTTCGCAAAGGCACATGCCGGCAAACGGCGTGTTGGGGAACGTGGGCGAACTGGTGCACGTGACCATGTAGCCGGGCTCGGGCATCTTGCCTTCTTTGTTCATCTGACGTGCGATGGCGTCAAGAAGAAGCACTCTCCAGTCGCTTGCGTTGATTTTCTTCACCTCTTCTGCGGGGGCGCCAATCGTGAGCACGGGCAGCTTGACCGCTTCGGCGTCTTCGTTCGTGACCGATCCGGTGACTTCGGCCTGAGCGGCATTAATTACATGCTTCATCGCCAGGTCGGCCACGGCGACGATGCGCACGATGTGCTTGTCCACAGGATGAGAGCAGACCATGATGGCGGGGCCGTTCGGGTTCGGGATCATGCGTTCGACCTTGAGGTTCGACTTGTCGAGCTCAGCGACGGTGCTCTTGTTGAAGAAATCCTTGATGGAGTCGTGATCCTTGAGAATGGTTTCAATAATCGCGAGGTTCCGACGAAGCATGTTCAGCTCGGACTGGGTGCCGTAATCCCCCTGCGCCTCGGCCTGCTCGATCTGGTTCCTGGCGTATTCGTCGAGGAACTTCCTCGTCTTGGCTGCGACCTTTTTCGCCTCGTCGTAGTCTTCGGCAAGAACCAGGCACCTGAGCATCAGGAAGAACCAGTCGGCATCCCGGCCCTCTTCGGGCAGGGCTTCAAGAAGGCCCCTGGCCTTTTTCACGCGGTCTTCCTTGCTGCCGAAGCTACTCTCGAGGATCTCACCTGCGGCCGCCATGGAGACGAGTTGGCGAAGCATGCCCCACTCAGGCTTGATGTTATTGACGAAAGTGTCAATCACCGACATGTCACCATCCTGCTTGAAACCTTCGACGACGTACGTGAAGAGCTGCAGCCCCGTGTCGACGGCAAAATGCTGCTCAATGTTCCCGTCAAAGAGCAAGCGCGCAGCCAAGGATGCGGTATGGCGCGCCTCCTTCCAGTTACCTTTCAGCTGGAGCAGACCGCAGACGAGCGAGAGCCTGATGAGGTTGCCGTCCTTGTTGTTGCCGGAAACATCCAGAACTGCCTCAAGCTTCTGCGGGTCCTGCATGTCAAGTGCGGCACGCGCGATGAAATCAAGCTCGACGCGGCTGAAGTTGTCGAGAGGAATCGGCGACGTCACTTCGAGAATCGCGCGCTTGCCCTCGTCACCGCGCTCATACTGGCTGCGCATCCACTCGATGCGCTCGGCCTTCGTCAAGTCGAGTGCGTAGTCCCTCGGCGTTTCGTCGCAGAGCCGGTCGCCTCCGGTGACTGCGGCACGGCACATGACCGAGAGAGTCAGCACGCCGTCGCTGTCCTCAAAGTCGACCACCGAGTCGAGACCGTCCTCAAGCGTTTCGATCATCTCGGCCTTGTTGCCCAGCCTGCTCAAAATGACGGCCGTAACCTGGTAGGCCCTGGGCGCAGACCCTCCTGCCACGAAGTAGAGACCGAAAGTCTCGAGGGCCTTGCTGAGGTTCTTCTCGAAGAGTTCATGATCCTCTTCCTCCTTGAAGAAGCCCTGGAAGGCCCATGTCTCGGCCATGTGACGAAGAACGAACGGGTCTTCCATCTGCTCTTCGAAAGTGAGCTTGTTGAAGAGCTTTTCGGCCTTGTCTTCCTTGTGTTCATACATGGCACGGATGATCTGAAGGGTGTGCTTGCGAGCCTTCACCAGGCTGCGAAGATCATATCCGTAGGAGTTGCCTTCGACCTTCGCCAAGCTCTCGGATGCCTTGAGGTGTGCGGCAGCGTTGTCGACCTCGTTCCTGAGCAGGTACGATTCCGCACAGAGAAGATGCACCAGACCGCACTCGCCGCCGCATTCAAGGATGTGCAGACAGATCCGGTTGAAGTAGTAGACGTCGGCGCAGTGCTCCGTGAGGCTGAGTTCCATGGAGGCGGAAGCGATCCAGGGAATGATGACGTCGAGAGCCTCAAACATCACGTCCTCGGTGTCGGTCTGCTCGAATCGAGCGTTCAGGTCGCTGTAGGGCTTCTCCCCTTGAATGATCTTCAGGGCTTCCTGCCGGTCAAACGTCCTGCTGGGGGAGTTCCTGGATATCCGACTTCCCGTCATTCGATGTCTCCGTTTTTGATTGCCGTCGTGGATTCAGAGGGTCGCCCCGATCGTAGAGGCGGATCCGGTATTATAACAAAGCACTCAGGATGCCGATTCCTTTATGCTCTAATCGTGAGCATTTTGTGCAGATCGGAGCCTCTGCGCTAGAGACGTTTCACGGGGCTGGCCTGAGGGCAGCCGCAATACGTTTTGCAACGTCTCGTTTTGGCCGCCCGGCACCGCTTCAGGTAAAATGTATTATCGATGGCATGCCGTGCGTAGAGGGCGTTTCAGGAGCCCGCCTCACGGCAGAAGCCTGCCCCAACAAGTCAAGAAGACAGGCCCTACATGCGAATCGGATCCTTCATCGTCATTGTGCTCTCCCTCATCGCGACAGCCTTTTCCGTCGCGGTCACCGCAGTCGGCTGGGAGCGCATCCTCTTTTACACGGGATGGATGTCCTCATCCTTCGTCTACCCCGCCTCGATCCTTCTCTACATTCTTCTCTTCGGCCTCGCCATGATGCGCTGCAGGACGATCACCCGTGCTTCGGGCGCCTCTCTAATCGCCTCCATCGTCGCCCTCCTCGTCTGGGTCTTCATCTCGGCCGTCGACCAGTACTACGGCGGCCCGCTCGTCGCCATGATGACCGGCTGGTTCGGCATGCAGAGCATCATCGTTGAAGAAACCTCGCTGAACATCATCGCCGTCCTGGGCGGCGTCCTCTGGCCCCTTCTCTACACCGTTACCCTCTTCATCGCCACACTTTTCACGAAGCGCAGGGTGCCGAGGTACCTCAACTGACGGTCGCCCGACGCCGAATTCAAGGCCGCAGGTTCGATACGCCTGCGGCCTTTTTCCGGCTCCTTGATTTTTGCGGACTGTGAGTTGTTCGGGTACTCAGACCGAGCCTGAAAACAAGGAGCGCGTTGGATCCGGCTTTGCTGGTGTAGAAAACAGGATGCCGTTCGTATCCGAGCGACACCCTGTTCATTTCTTTCCTCTCAGACTGCGAAGGTCATGAGAGGACTTGCTTCAACCAGTCAGAACGCCCAGCGAGCCCCAACATTGAAGCGCCACGGTTCGGCGATTTCTGCATTGCTCGTGCGGGAAAGGTCCGCATAGAACTGCGTTGTGCCCGTCAGGTTGTAGCTGCCGCCGATCGCGTATTCGAACCACGTGTCGCCGGCATCCTCGCGGTAAGTGCCGTCACCGCGGGTCACGGACACGTCACCGTCAAACTCGTGCAGAACTGACGTGCGGACATAGGCCGTGCCCTTCTTGTTCGGACAAGTTATACCGGCACGAACGCCAAGACGACCGATGAGGGATGTCGTGGAGTCAACAGTTGTGTCAACGGCGATGCCCGTCACCTTGTTCACCGTAGAGAAGGTCTTTCCGTCAACATAACCCCAGCTCATCTCCGCCTGCGGTTCAATGAAGACCGTCGGAGCCAGATCAAAGCGGTGCCCGATTTCGCCAGAGATCGAGTAAGCGGTCGTGTTGAAATCGGCAGCAGTGCCGTCAATCATGGAATCGCTCTCAAGACGTGCAACTCTGGCGATTACGTCGATGAAGCTGCCATTGTCACCGAGCCAGGAGCCGTAAGCCGCCAGGCCGAACACATTGTTGTCACCTTCGCCGCCGGCGTAGGAGAGGTCGGAGTTGGTGTAAGAGAATGCAACGCCGGCATGAATGTTGGCGAGTGCTTCAATCTTCGCATCAGCTCCAAACTGCAGTTGCGTGAAGTCGTTCTTGGAGCCGTCGATCTTCTGCTTGCCAGCGTTGACACGCGCCCAGACGCCGGCATTGCCTTCGCAATCGCGAAGTTCGCCGAGACGCTTGTTCATGTCGTTCATTTCAAGACGCCAGGCATGGATATTCTGGGCTACGGTCTTGCCGATGCGTTCGGTCTTCGTGTTGAGCGTATGGGTTACGGTCGACTGATCGAAGACGGTGTTGCCGTTCTCGTCCTGCTTTAAATCGGCGGTGAAGGACCCGTTGGATTCCGACTCTTCGACGACAACCTTGTCCGCGGCAGTCGTCTTGTTCTCACCCGTGCCGGTGGTCACGACATCAAGGACCGCCTTCGCTGCATCTTCGGCGGAGGCGTACTGTTCGTTGAACCTGGACGAGCCGACGGTAGTGATCGTGTCGGATTGTTCGGATTTCGTCACGGAGCCGAAGTTGACCGTGTTCTTGGTGTCGTCGACGATGACCGTGGTGTTGCCGGAGGTCGCAAGATTCACAACATCAGCTGTTGCGACATCGGAAACGTAAAGCGTGCTGTTGTTGGACGAAACCTTGTCGGCAGTGAGGGTTGATTCGCCCGTCAGCTTTGCATTTGTGTTGTCAAGCGTGAGTCCCGTTCCGGTTTCGCTGTTGATCGAAACGTCACCGTTGAAGGTCACTTCCTTGTTGTTCTGGAGAACGAGCTCGCCCGTACCAGAAACGGACACGTCGCCGTTGATCGTAACAACGGATGGGCTGACGTCTGCAGAAGTGATGCCTTCGTCTTCAGCAAGAAGAAGTGCAGAAGCTTCGGCAGTTCGACCGATGACGACCTTGCCTCCGTTGTTGACGAGCACATCACCGGTAAGAGCAATACGCTCGCCCGTGAAGTTCAGTGCCGAGCCTTCGGCATAAATGGCCTGGGCCTCTTTGCCTTCGGCGGCGGAGGCAAGGATATTGACATTGCCGGTGAAGAGAACGTCGGACTTTCCGGAAAGGTGAATGCCGTAGGCGTTGCCCGTCTCGGATTGAGCGGAAACGTCAAGATCGCCAGCAACCTTGAGGATCACGTCGTAGGACTGGTCTTCCTTGGGAGTGTAGGAACCGCAGATTCCGTAGGCGTCGCCGGAATTGCTCGAGGAAGCGATGCGCAAGTTGTTGAAGTTGCCCGATGAAGAGCCGAACACGCCGCCATTGGTCGTGTTGTAGAAGTAGTTTGTGATCCAAATGCCGTGCACCAGACCTGCATCAGAAGCTACGTCGATCGAGACGTCGCCGGCAAAATTGCCCTGCCCCCCTTCAAACTTGATGCCGGTGAGAGGCGTGGCACCTGTATAGTTCACGCCGCTTTTCTCGGCTTCACTGATTTTTGTGGCAAGCTTGCTGGTGGAACGGCCCTTGATGTTCAGAGTCGTGCCTTCCGAAGACGACAGGGTGCCTGCGGCAATGTCAAGACCGAGAGCTTCACTGTACTGCTTGTCGGTGGTGCGTTCGGTGGCGGATTCGACGACAACGTTGACCGTTCTTCCGGTCAAGTGAAGCTGCGCGCTCTTATTGTTGACGACAAGGCCGTAGACGGATTTACCCTGGGCATTGGTGGACTTGACGGTGAAGTTGGAAACGTCAGCGCTCACCTCAGTCTTGGCATTCCAGACTAAAAGTGCCGCCGCCATGTTGTTGCCAGTGCCGACCAGGTCTGTGTCGAGAGCAACGTCAAGGGTGGAGCCGCCGAAGTTGACGTCAGCATCGCCTGAAATGTCAAGAACAATGACCTGAGTATCGCCGGATGAATTGACGGATCCATTGGCGTTAACAACAAGGCCGACGTCGTCCTTGCGACCGGTTGCACCAATGACGTCGACAACATCAAAGTAGGACTTGCCATTGCTTCCTGCCTTGAGTTGAGCACCCGTGTAATCAAACGTCAGGTTTGTCAGCACAGGATCTGTAGTCGTGTTCCATACGATGGTCTTGATGGTGTCGGCATCCGCAGCAAAGGCGGCAGGACAGACGGCGGCAAGAACAGCCAGAGTCAGAATGGACTTCTTCATTTGAACCCCCAAAAAATTAGGTTCATCTCGGAAGTCCGTGGAACGCGGCCTTGACTT
>UMBZ01005835.1_pt1 | contig 21856 bp, 19 predicted proteins | sample 1964091 | NCBI WGS metagenome assembly UMBZ01 (sample SAMEA4835954, study PRJEB28245) | human gut metagenome | biome: gut microbiome; material: fecal sample | place: Denmark | collected 2008
TGCCAGGAAGACTCAAGCCGATAGCCTCAGTAAGAGAATTCATAGAGTTAGCGGTAAACATACCAGAGCAGCTACCACATCCCGGGCAAGCACACTGCTCAATCTGCTTCATTTCCTCATCACTGACACTGGTATCAGCACCCTTAATCATAGCTGTAATCAAGTCAGCATTCTCGCCTTTCCAGCGACCAGCCTCCATCGGACCACCAGAACAGAACACTGTAGGAATATTCAGACGCATAGACGCCATCAACATACCTGGGGTAACCTTATCACAGTTGGAAATGCAAATCATAGCATCAGCCTTGTGCGCATTCACCATATATTCCACAGAATCAGCAATAATATCGCGACTTGGGAGTGAATAGAGCATTCCATCGTGACCCATAGCGATACCGTCGTCAACAGCGATGGTATTGAACTCAGCTGCATAGCAACCCATAGCTTCAATTTCCTTCTTGACAATCTGACCGATTTCATGAAGATGAGTATGACCCGGAACAAACTGTGTGAAACTGTTCACGATGGCGATGATAGGTTTGCCAAACTGCTCATGTTTCATACCTGCAGCTACCCAGAGTGCTCTGGCACCTGCCATTCTTCTGCCTTCAGTACAGACGCTACTTCTTAATGGATGTTTCATATCGTTATTATCTCTTTATATTATCTTGTTCTTTATTGCCAGAAGGTCTCTCTCAAGCCTTCTTCTTACAATTTTGACTGCAAAGATAGTGAGAATTTATGAAACAAACAACAAAATCCGCAAAAACTTTCAATTTTTGCGGATTTTTGTTAGAAAATAAGCTAAATTGCTTACAATTTATTAGGGCCCTTACACAAAAGCAGCCCGATTGTGCAATAATACAAGGGTCCTTATATGTCTTATACAAACAGATTAGAGTTCAAAGACCTCGACAGAACGAGCCTTTACCTCAACCTGCTTGTTACCAGCACCAGCTCCTTGTGCTTCCACCTGGAGTTTCAACGTACGAGGCAAGGCATTCACCACCTTGAGCCAGGTTTTACCGGTCTTGGAATCCTTTACTACGCTGGTGCCCACATACTTCTTGAGAGCTGCAGGAAGATTCAGGCTAGATACAATATAAGTATCACCGGAATGCTGACCAAACATCTTCTGCATCTTGTAACTCTCGGTGAGTCGGATTTTCTCCGAATTATCGAAGTAGATCATATCCGGGTTCCAGTTATGATAGCCATCCTTGCAGAGCAGAGGAGCATAAGAGGTCATTTCCACGACATCTCCGTTACGCTCCACATTACAGAGATGAATACCCTCTGCCAAAGCGCGGTCTAATTCATTATTGCCATTTGCAGCATACTCGCCCAGATACACCTTCGGAGCCTTACGGTCGTAATGATCGTAGTAATCCTGATGATTTATAAACCATCCTGGCTGCTCATAATAGTGCTCATCTACCGCATCAATCCATTTTTTATTCTCCTTTGCAATCTTCCAGCCCTCGATATAGTCGGAAGATGGATAATGGAATGGACCTACTGTGCCCACTACTTCAATTTCCGGATACTTCTCCTTGAGAGCCTTGCAGATCATCAGATAGCGCTGTTCGAAATCGGTGGAAATCAAATCTTCGTTTCCGATACCTACCATCTTGAGATTGAAAGGAGCAGGATGTCCAGCATCCGCTCTCATCTTTGCCCACTTCGATGTGGCAGGATCACCATTCGCCCACTCTACCAGGTCGAGAACATCCTGCACATACTTTGGCATTTCTGCCATTGGGATTCCGCCCTGCTGTCCGCAGATGCCCTGTGCATTAGGCCGGGAATTCTGACAAGGTACACCAGCAGCCAATACTGGCAGAGGCTCAGCGCCCATATCCTCACACCACTGGAAATACTCGAAGAATCCCAGCTTACGGGTCTGGTGATAGTTCCAGATATTGAGAGCCGGTTTTCGGTCTTTCAGTTCACCGATACTCTCCTTCCAATGATAGATGTTGCCGAGTCCCTGTCCGTGGAGCATACATCCACCAGGGAAACGCACGAAGCGAGGTTTCAGCTCCGCGATGGTCTCAGCAAGATCCTTTCTCAGACCATGACCTTTGTAGGTATCCTGCGGCATCAGGCTCACCATATCTACGGCTACCTTTTCCTCTCCCTTAGGCAAGAGGGCAAAACGGGTATCCTTGCCCAGTTCACCTTTATATTTGTCTGTGATGACAAGCTGCGCTTTGTATTCAGCCCAATCAGGTCCCTGCACCTTCAGCTTAGCCTGGGCTATCGGAAGTCCTTTCTGATCTACGAGTGCTACGGTGAGCTGCTTTTTCTTGCCGTCGATACAACGGGCATACAGACTCACTTCGTAAGCGGCACCACGCTTGATGACGATTCCCTCCCATCCTATATTATAAATAGGTGTAGATGAGAGGATGGCATAATGCGGATTATTCACGCTTACCCCATTTTCTGTAGAAATGATGGCAGAAGAGGATAACGATACAGAAGAAGATGCTGAAGAAGAAGCCTCAATTCCCATCCAGGCAGTTGCAGCATTCCAGCCTTTTCGCTCACCATTGTATTCGAAGTCGCCATTCTGCAGGAGTTCAGCACAGAGTCCACCATCTGCTGCCCTACTGATATCCTCGAAGAAGATGCCGATAAGCTTGTCGCTGATGCGATGACTCTTCTGCGGATTCACCGTGAGCTTAGCCGTGAAAGCATCTGCAGCATCCGCCTCCTTTACCATTTTAGCGTGCTGAAGGACAGCCTCCTCACCTTGCTCATTCTTGATTTTCTCCTCTACATCAGCGATGTAAGCTTTCAGATCTGCCTCATTCTTAGGCAGTTTCCGGCTGTTTTCCTTTGCTTCCTCTGCCAGAGCCTTATGCCAGGCGCGGATATAGTTCAGATGGATGGCCGGAATCTCGAAATCGTTACCCTCTACCAGTTTACCATTGATGGTAGCCGTATCTCGCTGCCAGAGGATTTCATCGGCAGAAGCTTCCAGCGAATCCTCCTGGAAGGTACGGAAATCCTTGTCGGCATGAACGTATCTTTTACCTTTCTCCGTCTTCAGATAAAGGTCGAAGGTTCCATCTTCCATCTGATAGGCAGCCACATCACTGATATTCTTCTCCTTCATGATAGGATAATCCTGTGGTCGCCAAGTTACAAGATCTTCAGAATAAGCCACAGCAAACTGTGGTGAGGTCTTATTTACACTCCAAAGAGCCCGCCAGGTACCATCATTTGCCTTGAGAACAAATGGGCGATACATCTTTTTCTCACTGCCCCAAGGTCCGAAGTCAGAGGCACAGAGCTGACCTACATCCACCCATCTTTCATCGTCTGTAAGATAAGCGAGATGCAGTCCCTGGTTGGGAGCTGGAGAATACACGAAAATCTGACAGATAGAATCCTTGCCCACAATGGTATAAGCAGGTGCATCCTTATCTGCAACAGACAAAGTCGCCTTATTAACTTGTTTCTTGGCAGCTGGCATTTGAGCCTGCTTTCTGACAGGAGTCAGCGCCACAGCTTGGGTCATAGCCAACAGGGCAGCCGAGAAGAGTAGATACTTTGGTTTCATCATATTACTTCTTATTTATTTTTTGTTTGTTTTTAGATTCTCAATTGTATTACATTACATATACGATGATACGACTTAAAAATCGTATAAAGTTAATAAAAAAGGGGTAGAATGCTTCACAGCAACCTGCCCCCCAACCTAACAACTAAACCTAATAAACTCCCTAATGGGTTAGAGAGACCTAATAATATATTTCTTTTTTTCCTGCGGCAAGCGTATTCTTCATCAGCGAGCAGATGGTCATAGGACCCACTCCGCCCGGTACTGGAGTAATGAAAGAACACTTTTCAGCCACCTCATCGAACTTCACGTCACCATTTAAGCGGAATCCGCTTTTTCTGGTGGCGTCAGGTACACGAGTCGTACCCACGTCGATGACAACAGCTCCCGGTTTCACCATATCGGCTGTTACGAAATCAGGCTTACCGATAGCCGCAATGATAATATCCGCCTCCCGGCACTCCTCCTTCAGATTTTTGGAGTGCGAGTGGCACACGGTAACCGTAGCATCTCCATACTGCTTCTGCATCATCAGCTGGGCCATAGGCTTGCCCACGATGTTGCTTCTGCCCAGGATAACACACTTCTTGCCGCTGGTTTCTATCTGATAATGCTGCAGCAGGGTGAGGATTCCAAGCGGAGTAGCCGAGATGAAACTAGGCATACCCAGCGACATTCTACCCACATTCACGGGATGGAAGCCATCCACATCCTTGCGATAGTCTATCGCCATGGTAATCTTCTGCTCGTCGATGTGCTTCGGCAAAGGCAGCTGCACGATGAAACCATCCACGTCAGCATCCTTGTTGAGCTTATCTACACACAGCAGAAGCTCCTCCTCAGTAACATCCTCCTCAAAACGGATCAGCGTAGATTTGAATCCGCACTTTTCGCATGCCAGAACCTTGTTCTTCACATAGGTTTCGCTGCCACCATCGTGACCCACCAGCACAGCCACCAGATGTGGCTGCTTGCCTCCGGCGGCTACAATCTGAGCCACCTCCTGGGCAATCTGTTCCTTAATGGCGGCTGCTGTCGCCTTTCCGTCTATTAGCTGCATCTTACTTTTCTGTTTTAAGATTTTTACATTGATAAGCTTCGAGTCTTGGCTCTCTGCTTCAGAATTACATACCTGGCATCTTAGGCATACCTGGCATACCCTTCATACGGCCCATCATCTGCGCCATTTTGTTGCCAGTCATCATCTGCATCATCTTGCGTGTCTGTTCAAACTGCTTGATGAGCTTATTTACCTCCTGGATATTGGTACCAGAACCCTTGGCGATACGCTGGCGGCGAGATGTATTGAGGATAGATGGATTGGTACGCTCCTTAGGAGTCATACTCTGGATGATAGCCTCGATACCCTTGAAGGCATCCTCTGGGATATCAACATCACGGATAGCCTTGCCTACACCCGGAATCATCGCAGCCAGATCCTTGATGTTACCCATCTTCTTGATCTGCTGGATCTGATTGTAGAAGTCATTGAAATCGAACTGGTTCTTGCGAATCTTCTTCTCCAACTTCTTAGCCTCCTCCAGGTCAAACTGCTCCTGTGCGCGCTCTACCAGCGAAACCACGTCACCCATTCCGAGGATACGGTCTGCCATTCGAGCAGGATGGAACACATCGATAGCCTCCATCTTCTCGCCGGTACCGATAAACTTGATAGGCTTGGTAACCACGGTGCGGATACTGAGGGCAGCACCACCACGGGTATCACCATCGAGCTTGGTGAGAACTACACCATTGAAGTCGAGGCGGTCGTTGAACTCCTTGGCTGTATTTACAGCATCCTGACCCGTCATTGAGTCAACTACGAAGAGTGTCTCATCCGGGTTGAGATGATTCTTGAGGTTGCTGATTTCCTGCATCATCTGCTCATCCACAGCCAATCGACCAGCTGTATCGACGATGACCACATCGTTGCCGTTGGTCTTAGCCTGCTGCAAAGCGTGGTCAGCGATGCTGAGCACATCTTTGTTATCAGGCTCACTATATACAGGCACCCCCACCTGTTCACCTACTACATGGAGCTGCTGGATAGCAGCAGGACGATATACGTCGCAAGCCACGAGCAAAGGCTTCTTGCCTTTCTTGTTCTTGAGCATATTGGCAAGCTTACCGCTGAAGGTAGTCTTACCAGAACCCTGCAAACCACTCATCAGGATTACAGCAGGGCGACTTTCCAAATGCAATGGAGCTTCCTCGCCTCCCATCAGCTCAGCGAGCTCGTCGTGAACCAACTTCACCATCAACTGGCCTGGCTTCACGGCAGTCAAAACATTCATGCCGAGTGCTTTTTCCTTCACCTTGTTGGTGAATTCCTTGGCAACTTTATAGTTAACATCGGCATCGAGGAGTGCACGGCGCACATCCTTCATGGTCTCAGCCACGTTGATTTCGGTAATTTTACCCTCACCCTTCAGAATTTTGAAGGAACGTTCTAATCTATCACTTAAATTTTCAAACATGTTCTTAATTGTACTTTTTTATTTCGGGCACAAAGTTACGAACTTTTTCCGAGAAAGCCAACTCAATCTCGATTATTTTTCATTTTCTTGCTCTTTTGCTTCATTTTGAACATTTGGAAGCGTTTTCTCTGATGATTCCTGCCTGGTCTCATCCTGCTTTTCCAAAGTTTCTTTCTTGTTAGCGCTCAGATTGATAGGATTTTTCAGTTCATACTTCTTTCCCGTAGCCTTTTCGTAGGCAGAGACGATAGGATCCTTTCTGTCCATCTTCTTGAAGATTTCCTGAGCCTGCTTCTTGTGCTTCCGGTCGCGGCTGCCCTGCTTGTCCATCCAGCCGAAGGCATCGAAGCCGATTCCTCCCGGTGATGTTGGCACAGAATTCACCTTCTCTTGTATCAGCTCTTCCATATTGTCGATATGCTCCTGATTCTTTCCCCAAACGGTCACTTCACCAATCTGTTTGGCTTCGGGAAGGAGAAAAACGGTATCAGGCAACTCCTGATAGCGGATGGTTGCCTTGATATAGCCCGGTTTGGATACGGTAGCAGAATCAAACTGGTAGCGCATGTTCCAGTAGCCCCGATAGTCGGTACGCGCCCAATGGTTATTGTTCGTATGAATGAGGGCTTCCCTGATAGGCACATGATCCTCGGCAGATGCAATGACGCATGTTTTCTGCGCATAGACCATGGAAGCCATCGACAGCAGGGTTATCATAAAAAATATAATTTTCTTCATAATCTTTGCTTGTTTTTTGTAGGCAAAAATAACAAGAATCCTGCATTCTGCAAAATATTGCAATAGATATTAACCAGATTAAGCAGATATTAACCTCTACGAACAGGTACCTTCTTTCTCGATGCGCTTAGCTTCTTCCAGGAGCTTGATGGCATCCACATACTGTGCGATACCCTGAGCCACCTCCTTGGCAGCCTTCATCGCCAGCACTACGGTCTGAGGACGATGCACCACATCACCACCTGCGAATACGCCACGGCGGGTAGTCATTCCGAAAGGACGATCTACCACCTTTACATATCCCTTCTCATCCACCTCGATTCCGGCAGTAGTAGAAACGATACGGTTGGCAGGGCGCGAACCGATAGCAAGATAGATTCTATCAAATTTCTCTACCCTTTCGCCCTCAGGAGTATTCAGCACGCAGCTTCCCAATCTGCCGTTACTGCCCTTCAGGAAGGCTTCTACGGTAGTTTTCCATTCAAACTTCACGCCTTCCTTTACAGCATCCTCGTATTCGCTCTTGATGGCAGGCATCTCCTCCTGAGTCTTTCTGTACAATACGGTAACGTCAGCACCCAGACGGATGGCAGTACGGGCAGCATCCATCGCCACATTTCCACCACCGATTACACCTACCTTCTCGCCATCGCGCAAAGGAACCATATCGCGGGGCAAAGCACCTTCGTTATAGGCATTTACATTGTGCAGGAAGTAGGTACTCTGGCTTACGCCATGGAGCTTGCTGCCCGGTGTAGAGTCCATATTCTGAGGCACACTGGTACCCGTACCCATAAAGATGGCATCATAACCGGCACGGAAGAGACTGTCGATGGTGACATTGTTTTCGCCCACCATGCAGTTGGTGATAAACTGCACGCCCAAGGCAGCAATCTTGCTCACCTCATCGCGCACCACAGTCTTTGGCAAGCGATACTCCGGAATACCATACATCAGTACGCCACCCGGTTCAGCCTGTCCTTCAAAAATCGTCACATTGAATCCCTGTCTTGCCAAATCACCGGCTACGGTAAGTCCTGCAGGACCCGAACCGATTACAGCCACTCTACCACGGGTTTTCTGTGGCAGGAGCTCACGGGAGAGCTTCATCTTGGTATCGAAGTCAGCGATAAACTGCTCCAATTTTCCAATCTGTACAGGTTTTCCCTTCTTGCCGAGCACACAATGTCCCTGGCACTGCTTCTCGTGTGGACACACGCGTCCGCAGATAGCCGGCAGATTGCTCTTGGCATTGATGATGCTCATCGCAGCACCCATGTTACCCATCGACAGTTCGTGTACGAAATCCGGTATATCGTTTTCAATAGGGCATCCCTTCTTACACTGCGGAATCTTGCAATGCAGACATCTCTTGGCTTCCTCAATCGCCTCTCGGGTAGTGAATCCCTCGTTTACCACCTGAAACATGCTAGGCTGTTCAGCTGTGTTATTCTGTTGATCAATCTGTTCACTCATAATCTACTACTCTTCTTTGTCTTCTGTTTTTTCCTATTTCTGCTGCTTGATTTCGATGTCTTCCTTCACATGATTTCTGATTTTGGTGAGGAAGAGTTTCATGCGCTTGGCATCCTTGTGATCGATGATATCGATGAGTTCAGCCAGCTCTTCGCGAATCTGGACCACCTGTCCAGATGTATATGGGTTGAAGAGGATTTCCTGCAAGAGATAGTCATCCTCGTTCAATACGCCCTTGGCTATCTGCATGTGGCGCTTGAAGGTGGTACCAGGAGCATCCTGATGCTTCATCACCGCCGCAAAGGCAAAAGTGCTGACAAATGGAATACTCAGCGAGTAAGCCACCGTCTGGTCGTGCTCTTCAAAGGTGTACTCATGCAGGCTCAGTCCGAGCTTCTGATAGAGATCCTTGAAGAAAATCTTACCCATATAGTCGCCCTCCTTGATGATGACCGCATTCTCCTCGGAGAGCTGGTTCAGGTTGGCGAATGTAGGACCGAACATCGGGTGGGTGCTCACGTAGCGGAAGCCGCTCTTGTCGTAAAACTCCTGCAATCCAGTCTTCACCGACGCAATGTCGCTGATGATACAATCTTTAGAGAGATGTGGCAGCAACTCCTCGAATGCCGGGATGGTGTATTTCACGGTCACAGCATTGATGACGAGTTCCGGGCGGAACATCTCCACCTCCTCCATCTTGGTGAAACGGTAGCAGTTATAGGTGAAGCGCAGTCGCTTGGCATCCTTTTCATACACAGCCACCTCGTGGTCGAAGCTGAGCAGGTCGATGAAAAAGCTTCCCATCTTTCCTGCTCCCATTATCAAAATTCTCATTTCTTTATAATGTGAAGAATGAAGAGTGAAGGCCGAAGTCTTTCGTCCTCTACTCTTCACTTAATTTATTTCTGATTCAGGATTTCCAACTGCTGGCGAACACTCTCCTCGTGGATATGCTCAAAGATCTGGGCAGCAAACTCTGGGCTCATTCCGCAGAGTGAAGCCTGGGCACCACGCTTCTCGAGAATCTCGTTGTAGCGGTTGGTCTGTACGATTGTCATATTGTGCTCCTTCTTGTAGGTACCGATTTCGCGGCATACACGCATACGCTTGGCAAGAAGATCCATCAGCTGGTTGTCACACTCATCAATCTGACTGCGCAGCTGATGCAGACCCTCTGTAGAATAATGCTCATCACGAACTACGAGGAGGCTCAGGATGTAATCCAGGATATCCGGAGTAACCTGCTGCTTGGCATCGCTCCAGGCATCATCAGGAGAGCAGTGGCTCTCTACGATCAGTCCGTCGAAACCCAGGTCCATAGCCTGCTGGCAGAGAGGAGCGATGAGGTCGCGGCGACCGCCGATGTGGCTAGGGTCACAGAGGATAGGCAACTGAGGAATGCGGCGGTGCAGCTCGATTGGAATCTGCCACATAGGGAGATTGCGGTAGATTTTCTTGTCGAAGCTGGAGAATCCGCGATGGATGGCACCGAGTCGCTTGATACCAGCCTGGTTGATACGCTGGAGCGCACCGATCCAGAGCTCAAGATCCGGATTCACCGGGTTCTTCACCAGCACAGGAACATCCACGCCCTGAAGGCTGTCTGCCAGTGCCTGCATGGCGAATGGATTGGCAGAAGTACGGGCTCCCACCCACAGAACATCGATTCCATATTTCAAGGCGAGCTCCACGTGCTCAGGAGTAGCCACCTCGGTAGCAGTGAGCATACCGGTCTCCTCCTTCACCTGCTTCATCCAAGGCAAGGCCTTCTCGCCATTTCCCTCGAAGCCTCCTGGTTTGGTACGTGGCTTCCATACACCAGCGCGGAACATGTGGCAGCCTTTAGCAGCCAGCTGCTTGGCGGTAGTCATAACTTGCTCTTCAGTCTCTGCAGAGCATGGGCCTGCAATGACGATAGGGCGTTCCTGATCACTAGGGAGATTCAATGGTTCTAATTCTAATTCCATAGTCGTATATTTTAATTTTTTATTTTTTTACTTTCCAAAGACTTTTCTGATTCTTTCCAGCGCCTCCTTCATTTTCTCATCCTTGGCACAAAGGCTGATGCGGATGTATCGCTTGCCGTTGCTTCCGAAGATGAATCCAGGGGTGATGAATACGCGCGCCTCGTGGAGAATCTTCTCTGTGAGGTCTTCTACATCGGCGTATTTCTCCGGAATCTTGCCCCAGAGGAACATGCCCACCTGGTTAGGATCAAACTTGCAGTCCAATACCTGCATGATCTGCTCGGCTATGTCGCGGCGGCGGCGATAGTTGGTGATGTTGTTCTCACGGTGCCACTCGTCGGTATTGTTGAGCATGGCCTCGGCAGCAGCGAGCTGGATTCCGCGGAAGCATCCGTTGTCGATGTTACTCTTCACCTTCAGGATCCAGGAGATAAACTGCTTGTTGCTCGAAATCATAGCCACACGCCATCCCGGCATGTTGTGGCTCTTGCTGAGCGAATTGAATTCGATGCAGCAGTCCTTGGCGCCAGGCACCTGCATGATGCTCAGCGGATGCTCATTGAGGATGAGCGAATAAGGATTGTCGTTCACCACCACGATGTTGTGGTCTTTGGCAAACTTCACGAGTCGCTCGTAGGTCTCCATCTTTGCCACGCCTCCGGTCGGCATGTTCGGATAGTTGGTCCACATCAGCTTCACGTGGCTGAGGTCCATCTTCTCCAGCGCCTCGAAGTCTGGCTGCCATTCATTGTCCTCGCGCAGGTCGTAATAGGTAATCTTGGTGCCGAGAATCTTGTTGATGGCAGTATAGGTAGGATAGCCCGGGTTTGGGATGAGCACCTCGTCGCCAGGGTTGCAGAAGGCGAGCGTAACGTGCAGGATACCCTCCTTGCTACCAATGAGGGGCTGGATTTCCGTAGCCCAGTCAAGATCCACGTCATACCATCTCTTGTAATAACCAGCCATCGCCTTGCGCAACTCCGGGATGCCCACCGTAGGCTGATATCCGTGTGCAGCAGGGTTATGGGCTACCTCGCAGAGCGTATCGATGGTCTGCTTAGAAGGCGGCATGTCTGGACTTCCGATGGCGAGGCTGATGATGTCCTGTCCCTCGGCATTAAGCTTAGCCACTTCCTTCAGCTTACGGCTGAAGTAGTATTCCTGTATTTCTGTTACTCTATTGGCTGGTTGTATCATTTTTATTCTCTTTTATTTTGAAATGTTACTATTCTTTTTCCTCATATTCTCCCAGCACCGTGAGTTTCTTCACGAGTGGTGTGATGGCATCGATGCTCTGGCGATAGCGGGTCAGATTATCGAAGGTGAGATCCACGTAGAAGAGATATTCCCATTCATGACCGATGCTTGGCAGCGACTGGATCTTGGTGAGATTGATGTCGTAGAAACTCAGGATGGTGAGCACCTTGGAGAGCGAACCCTTGTCGTGTGAAAGGCTGAAGACGATGCTCGCCTTGTTGGCCTTTTCGATAGGTCGGAGAAGAGCGGCCTTCTGCGGATTGCAGACCACGAGGAATCGGGTGAAGTTGTGCGGATTGTCGTGGATTCCCTCCTGCAATACCTTCATGCCATACATCCTGGCAGCGTAGGCAGAACAGATGGCTGCCCATCCGTGAACCTGGTGCTGGGCGATGTAAGCAGCAGAACCTGCGGTATCCTCAGCCTCCACCGCCTTGAGATCAGGATGGTTGGCGAGAAACTTGCCACACTGCATCAGCGCTACAGGATGAGAGTGAACCTCCTGCAGGGTGCTCCAGTCGTCGGAAGGCAGGCAGCAGATGCTGTGCTCGATGTGGAGCTTGTGCTCTCCCACCACGGTGGTTCCGCTCTCCCGGAGCAGCTCGTAGTTGTGGAGCAGACTGCCGGCGATGGTGTTCTCGATGGCGCAGATGCCGATGATGGTAGGATCTCGCTTGATGTTTTCAAACACCTCCTCGAAGGTAGCACAACAGATTAACTCTATCTGCTCGCCCTGGAAATACTCGTGGGCGGTAATGTCGTGGAAGGATCCCAACTCTCCTTGTATTGCAATTCTCTTCATTGTTTCACTCTCTTTTTTACATTATCTCCTGATTTTGGAAAACGGATTTTCGGAAAACGTTTTTTGAAAACAGATTATTTCGAAAACGTTTATGGAAAACGGATTCGAGTTTTACGAAAAACGGTCCTGCTCACAATAGAGCGGGACCGTTTCGATGATTTCAAGAATCTTATATCCTAAGTTGAAATATATACGCAACTTCCCGCTTTACAATTGCTTGCAAAGTAAAAGTAATAGCTAAAAAAGTAAGCATTCAACTTTTCCATTTTCTTGTTCTTTTTATTTGTTATTCACTTATTGCTTCGAGCATCAGTCTTCAGAATGAAGTAGCTCAGATGGAGCATCAACCGATGAAAGTCTCAACTCGTTTGCAAAAGTAACACTTTTCTTTGATACCACCAAACAAATTGTCAGTTTTTTCTTTATTTTCCTTATATTTTCTGCTTTTCAGCAGATTTTCAGCAGATTTTTATCAGAAAAAGCCCTAAACTGGCAGATTTTTATCAGCATTCGTATCATTTCGAAAGAACATTTACCGGTATTTCAGACAATTAGCGGCAATGCTCAGACAATTAGCGGCAATGTTCACCTTTTAGCGGCAATGTTCTCTTCCTTCAGCCTTAAACTCTCCGGTAAGCTCCTCTATCTTCTCGGGATTCAGCTGCAGATATCTCTGCATATCCTTTCCGGCTCCCTCCTTATCGCCCATCTGCATCAGCAGATTGCCTCGTCTCAGCAGGTTCTTGCTCAGCGCAGCCTTGATTTCGGCAGCCTCACCGTCGACACCCAACTTCTGCTCCAGCTTCTTCTCCAGCTCCATCACCTGCTGCGTTAGTGTAGCCACCAGAAGAACGGGATTCATTTCATTCAAATCCATTTTCTATCCTTTCTTTTAAATATTGACACAAGTTTGCCCCACACGCCCTGAAAGGGCAGAAGCTCCTAGCCCAGGGCATCGCCCTGGGTAATTACGGACGCATACCTGTCGCCCTGTAAGGGCAAAAGCTTTCAAATAACAAGCTATTAACAAAGCTTTTGCCCTTACAGGGCGCCTTGCTGATTGCTATTATACCCAGGGCGATGCCCTGGGCTAGGAGCTTCTGCCCTTTCAGGGCGTGTGGGGCTTACATTCGAAACTTGAGTAATATTGATATATATATGTCTTATTACATTATATTATAATAATGTGGATTTACTTGATTGCACCGATGATTTCAGTCACCGACTTGCAGCCGTGAGCATCAAGCCACTCGTTCATACCATCCTTCACCTTCTTGGTTACGGCAGGATCGATGAAGTTGGCAGTACCGATTTCGATGGCAGTAGCACCGCACATCATAAACTCGATGGCATCCTTGGCATTCTGGATACCGCCCAGTCCTACTACCGGAATCTTCACGGCATGGGCCACATCGTAAACCATACGCAATGCCACCGGCTTGACACAAGGACCGCTCAAACCACCTGTACGGATGCTCAGCAGCGGCTGGCGCTTCTCGATATCCACCGCCATACCCATCAATGTGTTGATGAGTGAAACAGAGTCGGCACCCTCAGCCTCTACCGCACGGGCGATGTCGGCAATGCTGGTTACGTTAGGCGAAAGCTTTACGATCAAGGTCTTGTCATACGCCTTGCGCACCGCCTTCACCACGCTTGCAGCACCCTCGCAGGTAACGCCGAAAGCCATACCGCCATCCTTTACGTTAGGGCAGGAAATATTCAACTCGATGGCAGGAATCTTATCCAGCTCATTCACACGTGCCGCACACTCCGCATAGCTCTCAGGCGAGTGTCCGCTCACGTTTACAATCATATTGGTATCGATGTCCTTGATCTGAGGATAGATGTGCTCGCAGAAGTACTCCACGCCCTTGTTCTGGAGACCCACGCAGTTGAGCATTCCCTGTGGAGTTTCAGCCATGCGTGGATAGTCATTTCCCTCGCGTGGTTCCAGGGTAGTACCCTTTACGATGATACCTCCGATTTCCTCCAGCGGAACGAAATCAGCAAACTCCAATCCGTAGCCGAAAGTTCCCGATGCAGTCATCACTGGATTCTTCAGCTTTAAATCCTTTATATTTACACTTAAATCAGCCATAATCTTTCTTAATCAAATAATATTCTATTACAATTATCTACCAGAAGCATCTGGTTTAGATATCCCAGGTGAGCTGCTTGATGTTGATGACCGGACCATCCTTGCAAACACACTTATGACCCTCGGTGGTCTTTTCCACGCAGCAGAGGCAGGCACCTACGCCGCACGCCATCTTGTTCTCCAGGGAAACCTCGCACTCCACACCAGCCTTCTTGGCAAAGCGAGCCACGCTCACCATCATCGGCTTCGGACCGCAGGTAGAGATCATGTCAAACTGCTCGTTCTCCAACACAGAGTGATTGGTTACGAAACCCACCTCGCCGGCAGAGCCATCCTCGGTAGTGATGCATACCTTTCCTATCTTGGCAAACTCATCCAGCTCCAGCAGGTCGGAAGCCTTGCGGGCACCCAGCAGGAAGGTTACATCAGCACCAAACTCCTTGATGAGTTTACCGAAGTAGAGCAGCGGAGCCACACCTACGCCACCACCCACGAGGAGATACTTCTGGCTCTTCTCTGTAGGCATGGTGAAACCATTGCCCAGAGGCAGCATACAGTTGAGCGTATCGCCAGCCTGAAGCTTTCCGAGCTGGCGGGTTCCGTCGCCCACCATGGCAACGAGCAGCCAGAGCTGGTTGGTTTCTCTATCCACGAAATTGATGGAGATAGGACGGCGAAGCATGGTGGCAGGCGAATGATCTACCTTTACTTCTACGAATTGTCCAGGCAGGATTTCCGGCAGAGGCTTCTCGTCGGTAAGCTTAATCAATACGTGCTTATCGCTGAGTGCTTCTACAGAAACCACCTTAAGGTCTAGAACATATTTTTTCATCTTATTGCTATTTTAATGCTTGTTGTTAATGCTTGTTGTTATACCTATTTATATATAGGCAGTGCAAAGGTACAACAAAATTCGAACTTTACAAAGAGAAAGAGTGATTTTTTCAGCTCCCCCTCTTACTTTATTCCTTCTTTATTCCTTCTTTATTGCCACCTTATTCCCGACAGCAGAGCACCGGTCTATTTCTTCGGAACGAAAGTCTCCCAGGTCTGATCATCGTAGAAGATGCGGATTTCGGTAATCTTGCGTTGCGGTTTGTCCACATATTTAACCGCAGCATTGGCGATATTTTTAGGTGTCCTTTTTACACCGTGTGTTTGAGGCTGGTCAAAGAGCGATGGAGAAGTAGGGGAGTCGGATCCCTCGCTGCCCCCGAAATCCAGGGTAGGCTCCACCACGCCGCCAGCGCTACCTATGCCCCCATGGCTTCCGCCCATGCCTGCTACCGAAGCGCCTGTACCAGCCACACCTACAGCGTCTCCATACATATCGAGCGAATCCTCGTCCGCTCCGTTTTCACCTCTGACTGAAGCACCCGCTTGGGCACCTTCCACCTTATTAATATACATAGGAGGAGTACCATAAAGCAACCACTCAAGGTTCACCTGAGGCAACTTTTTCTTGATTGCATCCACGATGTCGAGCGATGGTTTTGTGCGATCATTGAAGATGCTGCTCAGGGTCGCTGTCGACTTTCCGATGAGCTGCGCGAAGTTCTGTTGGTTGAGGTGTTGGTCCTCCATGATCTGTCTGATTCTGTCTTTCATCACTATGTTTGAATTTGATTTTTTACGATGTTTTATTTCCGAACAGGGCCGTTTTTGCCCCATTTTTCTTAGATTTTACAAAGATAAAGCAAAAATTTGGTTTTACCAAACTTTTCGGGAAAAATTTTGTTTTTTAAACTTTAGGTTTGTATTTACAAATTTAAACTTCCATTCTTTGCCTTCTTAGTTTTATGGTTTAGATTTACAAATCTAACTTTAGTAATCTAATGCTTTTACAATGATATTCTTTACTTAAAACTCTTAATTCACTGAGTTTCAAGCCATTTATCCCATATAAATAGGCATTTCAGCCACTTTTATGCATCTTTCTTGTGACAAATGCAAAATCGCAACCTTACTCAAAACAACAGAAATATATAAATCACTGGGTTTCAATATGTTTTCACTTCGATAACTCGTTTGTATATTTATACATTCATATTCCAAAACCACCCGATTTACATTTATGTTTGTAAATTCACCCTCTTTTTTCTCCGATTTAGTTTTCTTTGATTTAGATTCATAAACATAAATAGCGATTTACAAAACATACATTTATATCACTAAACTACAGAAACATAAACCTTAATAAATGCAAACACTAAAAAAAGAGGGTCTGAGAATGGCATATTTTTCCATTTTGAGCGTTTTCAAGCCCGTTGGTCGGGTTTTGCTCAAAAATGCGAGTATTGAAGGGGGTTATTTTCGTTAACTATCTGATATTCATTATAGTTAACTACGATTTCAGTAAAAACTGAAAAATGCCCATCTAGATGAGAAATCCATCCAAACGAGAGATTCCCCACGAGAAAAACAAAAAAAATAGCGCCCGTTTTCTCGATAACGAACGCTATTTTCACCACTTTCAGGAAGCTAAACGCCCTCCCCGATTCTAGATCATTTCATTTCTCCGACAAGACGAAGGAGGAGTAAAAATCAGCCTCTCTCCCACCCTCGCCCATCGACGGATTTTTGGAGCCGGAAAGCAGCCTAATGGAGGATGAAAAAGATGAGTTCCCGCATCAATTCGCCTGCCGAAGTAAACGGATTATCGATGCCCTTGCTCTTCGCATCCACCTCTTTCAGCTTCTCGATTATCTGCATCACTTTCACTCCGGAATAGTTTCTCATTCCCATCGTATAATCGCGCACCGCCCAGGTTCCGCGCAAATCCAGGAATTTTGCAAGCTCATTTTCGTTCTGCTTATTCGGAGCATAATAGGCTATCATCAGATTCTGGAAATAACTGAAGAGCAACGGGAGGAGCGCATAGAGCGAACCCGACTTAGGGTTGCTGTCAAAATAGTTTATTATCTGATTTGCCTTGAAAACATCACGCTGGATGATGGCGCTGCGAAGTTCGAAAGCATTGAAGTCTTTGCTCACTCCTATTTCACGTTCCACCACATCCGGAGTCACCCGTCGGTCGGAGTCAGGAAGAGAGATGAGCAGCTTGTCGAGTTCGGAGGTGAGGCGATGAAGATCGGCTCCGATATGATCTGCCACCATCTGCACCGCCTTCGGTTCGATGGTTGCCTTGCGAGCCTTGAGATAGGTTTCGATGAAACCCGGAAGCTGACGGTCGTAGAGCTTCTTGCTCTCGAACACCACTCCCACCTGTTCGGCTCTCGGGATGAACTTCTTTCTGCGGTCGATACTGCCGTTTTTGTTACAGATGACGAGAATGGTGGATTTCACCGGTTTCTCGAGATACTTTTCCAGGGCATCCAGGCTCTTCAGATTCTGTGCTTCTTTTACAATCACCACTCTGAATTCCGCCATCATCGGATATCCCTTACACTGATCCACCACCTGCACCGCCGTAGTATCTGCCCCGAAAAGCACGGTCTGGTTGAAGTCCCGCTCTTCCGGCTGGAGCACGTTTTCGGCGATATAATCGCAGATCTTGTCTATATAGAAAGGTTCGTCGCCCATCAGAACATACACGGGCGCAAACTTCCGAGCCTTGAGATCTTTCATGATTGACTCGTAACTTATTGCATTTTTCTTTTCTGCCATTGATTTATTTTTTGTATCTTTGCACTGTGATTCCAGCCTGCCATTCATCTGTCTGCACAGAGAATCCAGCCTGCAATCCATTTGCAAAGGTACAAAAATAAATCGAACTATATATATAATAAGGTATAAAAAATGATTCGCTTGAACTTACCAACCTTCGAAATGAAGGTTTCGGGCACGAAACAGCAGCCCAAGATACTGGATGTGCTGCGCAGGAAATACGTAGCCATCACGCCCGAAGAATGGGTGCGCCAGCACTTCGTACACTATCTCATCGAGCACAAGGGCTACCCTGCCTCGCTGCTCGCCAACGAGATTCAGCTGAAATGCGGCGACAAGGTGCTGCGTGCCGACAGCGTGCTCTACAGCCGCGAACTCCGCCCCAGGATGATTATCGAATACAAGGCGCCGCATATCCCCATCACGCAGAAGGTGTTCGATCAGATTTCGGTATATAATCTCCTGCTCCACGTAGATTACCTGGTGGTGAGCAACGGACTGGAGCACTATATCTGCCGGATGGATTACGACGATAAAAAATATTTATTCCTAGAAGAGATTCCCGACTATTCTGAATTATTGACAATATAGAAAAATCAGACAGAAAGGCAGACACCCGGCTTCTCTCCCACCACTGCATCATCACCCCCAAAACACCCCATTTATCCCCCTCCAAAATTTGCGTATTTCCGGCCAATCGTACAGACGCTCAGAAATACGCAAATTTTGAAGGGCTTTTTCAGCCGCCATTTCAGTTATTTTTTAATAAAAATCGGCGCAACATTTTGCATTCTACCTATTTATTATTACCTTTGCAGAAATTTAAATATAAAAAAAGGTAATGGCAAAAGAAAATATAAAGATAGCCGTAGCCGGAACAGGCTATGTAGGATTGAGCATCGCCACGCTGCTGAGCCAGCACCACGAGGTGGTGGCAGTGGATGTGGTTCCCGAAAAGGTGGAACTCATCAACCACCGCCGCTCGCCTATCCAGGACGAATACATCGAGAAATACCTGGCAGAGAAAAAGCTCAACCTCAAGGCTACCACCGATGCAGCCGCAGCCTACAAGGACGCTGACTTCGTGGTAATCGCCACGCCAACCAACTACGACCCCGTGAAGAACTACTTCGACACATCGCATGTAGAAGAGGTCATCCAGCTGGTCAAGGAGGTGAACCCAGATGCCATCATGGTCATCAAGAGCACCATCCCAGTGGGCTACACCGAGAACATACGCCGGAAGATGGGCAGCGAGAACATCATCTTTGCCCCGGAATTCCTGCGCGAGAGCAAGGCGCTCTACGACAATCTCTACCCTAGCCGCATCATCGTGGGCAGACCGGCAGGAGATGAGCGGCTCGACCAGGCGGCGCATCTCTTCGCAGAACTCCTGCAGGAGGGAGCCATCAAGGAGAACATCGACACCCTCTTCATGGGACTCACAGAGGCAGAGGCGGTGAAACTCTTCGCCAACACCTACCTGGCGCTCCGGGTAAGCTACTTCAACGAGCTGGACACATACGCCGAGATGAAGGGACTCGACACCCAGGCCATCATATCGGGTGTGGGACTGGACCCTCGCATCGGTACCTTCTACAATAATCCATCGTTCGGATATGGCGGCTACTGTCTGCCGAAGGATACCAAGCAGCTGCTGGCAAACTATGCCGACGTGCCCGAGAATCTGATCCAGGCCATCGTAGAGAGCAACCGCACCCGCAAGGATTTCATCGCCGACCGAGTACTCCACATGGCAGGCTACTACGATTACGCCAACCAGAACAACTACCGCGAGGAGGAAGAGAAGCCTTGCACCATCGGAGTATATCGCCTCACGATGAAGAGCAACAGCGACAATTTCCGCCAGAGCAGCATCCAGGGCGTGATGAAGCGCATCAAGGCAAAGGGCGCCCAGGTTATCATCTACGAACCTACGCTGAAGAGCGGAACCACCTTCTTCGGCAGCCGCGTGGTAAACGACCTGGAGGATTTCAAGAAGCAGAGTCAGGCAATCATCGCCAACAGATACGATAAATGCCTCGATGATGTGAAGGAAAAGGTCTATACCCGGGATATCTTCCGAAGAGACTAACGCCCCTGAAAGGGCAAAAGCTTTAAGAATACCGCAAATAACAATTAAAAAAAAGATAAATATGGCAAAGTTAGTTATCAATTCCTATGAGGATTTTGCATCTCACCTCGGTGAGAAGTTAGGTGAATCAGACTGGTTGCAGATCGACCAGGACCGTATCAACAAGTTTGCAGACGCAACCCTCGATCCACAGTGGATTCACGTAGATGTAGAGCGCGCCAAGGTAGAAAGCCCTTACCACAGCACCATCGCTCACGGCTACCTCACCCTCTCTGTACTGCCTTATCTCTGGCAGCAGATCATCGAGGTAAACAACATCAAGATGCTCGTAAACTATGGTATGGATGAGATGCGTTTCGGTCAGCCGGTCATCACCGGTTCACGTGTTCGCCTCGTGGCAACACTCCATGATATTCAGAATCTCCGTGGTATCTGCAAGACCAGCATCAAGTTTACCATCGAGATAGAAGGTCAGCGCAAGCCAGCACTTTCTGGTATTGCCCAGTTCCTCTACTATTTCGAGAAATAAAAAGTTCTTTTTTTTCATTCAGTCCCCCTTCCGAAGCTGCAAGGGTCCAAACCCTCTTTCCCAGCAGCAGAAGTTGGGGGCTTTTTTTTAACTTGATTACAATTCAGAAAAATCAGTATATATGGCAGCAGGAAAATGGATAGGAGGTTTTCTGGGATTCATCACCGCAGGACCTCTTGGCGCCCTAGCAGGATTCGCCCTCGGCTCGCTCTTCGATCATGGGCTAGACGAGGTAAACAAGCCTGGCAGCGAGGGATATAACAACAGAGAATACTCCAACGCCTACGAAGCTTACAGCGGATATGGCAGCGAAGGATATGGAAACGGAAGTTACGGCGGCTACGGTCAGCAGCACGCCTACGAGGGAGAGCGAAATAGTTTTATGTTTTCGCTCCTGGTTCTCGCCTCTTACATCATCAATGCAGATGGCAGGATCATGCATTCTGAGATGGAGCTGGTGCGCCGGTTCCTACTCCAGAACTTCGGAATGGCAGCGAAGCAGCAGGGCGAGGAAATCCTCCTCAAGCTCTTCGAGCAGCAGAAGCGCATGGGCATGCAGCAGTATCGCACGGTGATACAGGACAGCTGTCATCAGATACGTGCCAATATGATGTACGAGCAGCGCCTGCAGTTGCTCAACTTCCTCGTAATGATCGCCCAGGCAGACAATGTGGTTTCTCCTGAGGAGATTCAGGCGCTGAAGGAAGTAGCCCTCCACATGGGTCTGGAAGCATCGGATGTAGATCAGATGCTGGGCATGCATGGCGGCGGTTCATCAGCCACATCTGCCACTTCGCTGGAAGATGCCTACCGCATCCTCGGCGTCTCGCCTGACGCTTCCAATGACGAGGTGAAGGCAGCCTACCGCAAGATGGCGCTCAAGCATCACCCCGATAAGGTAGCAGCTCTGGGCGAGGATGTTCGCCGTGCCGCCGAGAAGAAGTTCCAGGAAATCAATGATGCCAAGGATAAAATCTACAAGGCTAGAGGCATTTAGGAAAAGGATTCCAGCAAGGAATTTTAGACCATAAGCGTGACAGTGACAGTTACACTTTCGCATATCTTCAGGCGGGAAGACTAGCCCTGTTCTTTATCCTCCTATCCGATGTTTCATCATCCTCAAGACACAGTTTCTTCTCAAGCAAAACTACGTTTTATCACCCACAAAACTACGAGTTAGTTTTATTAACATAAAGCTCTAAAGCAGCCAAAGGAG
>UMBZ01030660.1_pt1 | contig 21820 bp, 12 predicted proteins | sample 1964091 | NCBI WGS metagenome assembly UMBZ01 (sample SAMEA4835954, study PRJEB28245) | human gut metagenome | biome: gut microbiome; material: fecal sample | place: Denmark | collected 2008
ACAAGCAATTACAGATTAATCTACCTGTCAAGAGGGTCGAAAATCGCACCGAAAATCGCACCGGACAGCAAAATTGTTATCCGATGTCGGCGCCGTTGTTGAGAGCTTCGGCCGGGGTAATGAAACGCATCTTGCCGTCACCCTGGCGGGCCATGAGGATCATGCCTTTGGACTCAATGCCGAAAATCTTACGGGGCTTGAGGTTTGCAAGAATACAGATCTGCTTGCCTACCATATCCTCTGGAGAATAGAACTTGGCGATTCCTGATACGATAACCCTCTTGTCAATGCCGGTGTCGATGGTAAGCTTGAGAAGCTTGTCAGACTTAGGAACCTTGACAGCCTCAAGAACAGTGGCTGTACGGATATCCATCTTCTCGAAATCCTCAAACTCCACCTCAGGCTTCTGAGGAGCAACCTGCTTGGCAGCCTCTGCCTTGGCAGCAGCCTCACGCTCAGCACGGATGGTATCAAGACGGGCCAGTTGGGCATCGATAGCCTCATCCTCGATCTTGGCAAAGAGAAGCTCGGCGTCCTTGAGCTGGTGACCCTCAGGGAGAGCAGTCTCAGAACCGAGGACATCCCAGTTCAGGCAGACACGGCCGTCATTGCACGAACAAGCATTGACATCAGCAGAAACAGTATGCAAAGCGGCACCCTCACCCTCCTTATAGGTATTGACAGTCTCCTGCTCACCCTTGCGGTGATCCGTGCCGGCGCAGAAGTCCACGTCAAGCATATTGCGGAGCTTCTCGGCAGCAAACGGAGTGAACGGCTCGAAAGCTATTGCAAGGTCAGCACAAATCTGGAGGCTGACATTGAGAATAGACGCAGTACGCGCCATATCAGTCTTGGCAACCTTCCAAGGCTCAGTATCAGAAATATACTTGTTGCCGAGACGGGCTATGGACATGGCATCCTTCAGCGCCTCGCGGAAATGATAAGTTTCAATGTTTTTCTCCAACGAAGCCTTCAGCTGAGGTACCTGAGCCAAAGTTTCCTTGTCAATGTCAAGAAGTTCGCCGGCAGCAGGGACCTTACCCTCGAAATATTTGTGGGTAAGAACAATAGCCCTGTTCACAAAGTTACCGAAAATGGCAACGAGCTCGCTATTGTTACGCTGCTGGAAATCCTTCCAGCTGAAATCGTTATCCTTGGTTTCAGGAGCATTGGCAGTAAGGACATACCTCATGACATCCTGCTTTCCAGGGAACTGCTCCAGATACTCGTGAGCCCAGACAGCCCAGTTCTTGGAAGTCGAAATCTTGTCACCCTCGAGATTAAGGAACTCATTTGCAGGCACATTGTCAGGAAGGATGTAGCCATCGCCATAAGCCTTCAGCATTGACGGGAACACGATGCAATGGAACACGATATTGTCCTTTCCGATGAAATGGACAAGCTTGGTATCCTCTGATTTCCACCACTTTGTCCAGCTTTCAGGAAGAAGTTCCTGGGTATTGGAAATGTAGCCGATAGGCGCATCGAACCAGACATAGAGGACCTTGCCCTCTGCACCCTCGACAGGAACAGGAACGCCCCAGTCAAGGTCACGGCTCACTGCCCGAGGCTGAAGATGAGCATCCAGCCAAGACTTGCACTGGCCATAGACATTGGTCTTCCACTCCTTGTGCTGCTCCAGAATCCACTCGCGGAGCCAAGGCTCGTACTGGTCCAGAGGCAGGTACCAATGCTTGGTCTTCACCTTCTCCGGCTTGCTTCCGCTCAATGCCGACTTCGGATTGATAAGTTCCTCAGGGCTGAGGGGACTTCCGCACTTCTCGCACTGGTCACCATAAGCGTTAGGATTGCCGCACTTAGGGCAAGTACCTGTAATATAACGGTCTGCAAGGAAAGTCTTGGACTCGGGGTCGAAAAACTGCTCAGTCTCCTTGGTGATAAACTTGTCATCGTCATAAAGCTTACGGAAGAACTCTGAAGCATTCTTCTCATGGACTTTGGAAGAAGTCCTGGAATAGATATCGAAATTGATTCCGAGTCCGGTGAACGAATCCTTGATTATCTTGTGATATTTGTCCACAATGTCCTGTGGTGAACATCCCTGACGTTTGGCGGCAATGGTGATAGGCACGCCGTGCTCATCACTTCCGCAGACATAAAGGACATCCTCGCCACGCATTCTGAGGTACCTGACATAGATATCAGCCGGCACATACACACCGGCAAGATGTCCGATATGCACAGGACCGTTGGCATACGGCAGCGCACAGGTAACTAATGTTCTCTTGAATTTACTGTCCATAATATATTGATTTTTAACTGTTTCCAAAATCAGCGGGCCGCATTACTGAACACGTCCCAGCCTCTCCGTAATTTTCTTTCTCAATGCCGCCGTTTTCTGGAATTTCTCCAGCAGCGCCATCATTTCCTCCTCCGGACACTCCCCATGCTTCATGGCATTCAGTTTCTCCGAAATCTCAATCTCCTGCATCCTCACAATCTTCGAGTTATACACAAGTATAGCCCTCGGCACATTAATGACCAGAAACGAAGACAATGACGTCATCGAATCCGCAAAGTTCTTGACAGTCAGCAGATACTTGTCCTGAGTAAGGTCTCCTGTCAATGTCGCCATCACCCTGTCGGGCCCGTCCATTATCTTACGGATTATATCGTCCTGGGTCAATGTCGCATCGCCGTCATAAAGACGGAAATACTCATTGTAAGTCCTGCGATAAACGGTGTTGGCAAACTCACGTCCATCAATAGCGTCACGTATGAAGTCAGCCACCGTAAACTTCTCATTCTTATCATAATATTCCGAATCCGTCTCGAAATCCAAGGTCTCAAGTCCGTACTTCAGAATAAGCACCAGCAGTTCCTTCTCTGACGGGGCCATCACAGGATTCTCCAGCAAAATCCCCTCCTCGGAAGTCACTTTCGGAGTCTCAGGCGCCTCGGCAGCAGGCTCACCCACCTCCTCCGGAGGCAAATAACCTTCCGGAATATAACCACCGTCAATGCTGTCCACAGGTTCGCCATAGTCCACAGGCAGCGGCTCGGAAGGAGCTCCTGCATTGGCCTCAGCCACATTGGCATTGACACGGGCCTCCTCGCGCTCTGCGCGCATCCGTTCGCGTTCAGCCTCTTTCCGCTCATTTTCGAGCATCTTCTGTCGGGTATCCGTGATTCGGCTGTAAATCGCATCTTCGGAGATTCCGAACTTCTGCGACGTCATCTGCACATATACCGCCCGCTTGATCTGGTCTGGCACAAGTGCCAGAGTATCAGTAATATCATTGATGAGACCAGCCTTGTTCAAGGGATCGTCACCCGCCTGTCCCAGAAGCAGATCCGTCTTGAAAACTATGAAATCCTTCTCGGCCGACTTCAGGAACGACTGGACCTCTTCCAATGAGTGCTTACGCGAATAGGAATCCGGATCATCGCCATCCGGAATCAGCACCACCCTGACATTGAGCCCCTCCTTGAGGATAAGGTCAATGCCTCTGAGCGCGGCATGAATTCCGGCCGAGTCGCCGTCATACATGACAGTGACATTGTCCGTAAACTTCTTTATCAGCCTGATCTGCGGAATTGTCAATGAAGTACCGCTGGAAGCCACCACATTGGTAATTCCGAGCTGATGCATCGACAATACATCCAGGTATCCCTCAACAAGATAGCACTTGTTCTGGCGGACGATCTCGCTCTTTGCGAAATAGATTCCGTACAGTGTCGAGCTCTTGTCATAGACCTCCGACTGCGGAGAATTTACATACTTTCCGATGTTGGCGGTCTTGTAGTCGGACCTCAGAGTCCTGCCGCCGAATCCAATCACGCGGCCGCTCACCGAATGAATCGGGAAAATCACGCGGTCGTAGAATTTGTCGCACAACGACCCGTCATGACGCTTGATGCAGACACCGGTCGTGGTAAGGAATTCCTCCTTGTAGCCCTTTGACAATGCCTCTGTGGCCAATGCGTTTCCGGCCTTGGGGGCCCATCCGAGCCCATATTTCCTGATAGTGGCATCCTCCAGTCCCCTGCTTCGGAAATAGGCATAGCCTATCGACTTGCCTTCCGGCGTATCAAGGCTTTTCTGGAAAAACTGTTCGGTGTAATCCAGCACCAGCAAGAGGCTTTCGCTTCTCTGCCTCGCCGCAATCTCTTCCGGAGTTTCCTCCTTCTCCTTTACTTCAATGCCATATTTTCTGGCCAGATACTTCAGGGCCTCGACATAAGTCATGTTCTCGTGCTCCATGACGAAACCGACCGCCGTCCCTGACTTTCCGCAACCGAAGCACTTGTAAATGCCTTTCGCCGGAGAGACATAGAAGGATGGCGTCTTTTCGTTATGGAACGGGCAGCATGCAATGAAGTTAGCGCCTCGTCTCTTCAGAGAAACGAAGTCACTGACGACATCGACAATCTGCGCCGAGTCCAATATCTTATTGACGGTATCCTGAGGAATCATCTGCCTACTGTTCGTCTATCTTATGATAATCCACATCCTTGATTCCATCAAAGTCATCATCTGCATCAACATCAATGGTAGAATCCGGATCGACTCTGGTTTCAGTGAAATGTATCTCGTATTCTTTTTTCGCCTTTGATACCCTTCTCATGGAAATGAGGTCTGTAATTCCATAATAAATCAGGAACACGCCGGCAAGAATACTCATGACACGCTCAGAGAACGGATTGAAAATCAGCACAATACCACCGGCAATAGCAAGAAAGGCCAGCAAGATGTTCAGGCCGCCGGAACCCAGCAATGACATTGTCCCCGCCAATGCCAATATCTGGATAACGCCGAAAACCAGAATCACGATTCCGATGATGGCGACAATCACTCCGGCGACAAATCCCGGCCAGAGAAAAAGAATCAGGCCAATGACAATGTCAACAACTGCATTGACAGTCATAAGTCCGAATGTTCCGCTCTTTCTGTTGGCGAAGCCGTATGCGAAAGACACGATTCCGGCAGCGAAAAGGAAGGCTGCGATTATCTTAACGACGGTTGTGGTAGCGTCAGTGGCACATACCATCACCAAACCTATTGCAATAGCTGCAAGTGAGCGCAAAATGCTGCTGAACTTGTTATTGTATCCGAATGTAATCATTTGTCGTAGTTTTTAAGTCCATTTAACTTCCAAACTAACAAAGATACATAAAGGGTGACTAAAAATGAAATTTTAGTCACCCGTATAAACAACTTAAAGCCCGTGAGGGCGAATTCAGGAAAGACCGTCCTATTTCAAGACAAAGAGTCTGATTTCTCTGTAATTCTCCGAATCCGCCTCAGGAGCGGCAACGCCGAATGCTCTCTTGTCATTGAAATGGACGATATGTCCGTAACGTCCTGACGGTTCGCCCATTACCTTGAGCTCATGGGACTCAATCCTGCACGCATCGGCAGAAACTGTAACTTTCCACCAAGGATTGGACATTGTCAGGTCGCTTGCGGTCTTGTACCAGAATGTACCCATATACTCAACCGCCTCACTGACAGCACCAGGTGATGAAATGTAAGACTTCGTGCCGAGGCTTGACATCTTGAATGAGAAGCGGCCCTCATAGTCACCGGTGCCCTTGCCGGCTACAAGAGAATATGTAAGGAGCTCCTCAGAGGCAGGCAATGTCCCGTCCTCATCCACAGATACCGTCACGCGCTCAAGATAATTGTTTGATGTCGTGTTTTTCATGACATAATAATTGCCGGCAGACGACTCCGCTGCAATCAGATATGTGCCTCCGTCCACGACATCCGCAGCGTCAGTCACAAGATGGAACTTCTTGATTTCCGGCTCAGGAATTTCCCCAAGCGTCACAGGCATACGGTAAAGGTATCTTCCCGTGCGGGAGAGATCCATCTTGCCATCCTGGAAAGTATAAGTGGTCTTGTCTGTTTCAACATCAAGCTGAACGCCTGTGTATGAAGCCCTTGCCATAACCATATACACATATTTCAGGTCCTTCAGCATCGGCTTGTCGGACAAGTTCACCTTTACGGTATTTCCTTTTCCCTTGAATGTGTATCCGTTCTCGGCAGTTGTAGCAATCTGATAAACGCCATAGCACTGCTCTGCAGTCGTGATGGTGAGAGAAAGTAGCCTTTCCTTCGCATGTCCGGTCGAATCTATAGACACGCGGACAACAGAAGCAAGAGGAGTATAGTCGGCATTGACCTCAGTCCCTTCCGGAACACTGAACATTGAAATCATCGGCAGACGACGGCCGTTGAAATCATCAGTACTCTTGACTGTCAGTTCCTTGTCCATCCAGAAGTTGGTGTCGCTGCTTCCGAGAGCCAATGCAGAAGACGGCCAGAAAACCAGCATATTGTCATTTTTGCCCGCCTTGTCGGAAATCGATGCCGTGAATTTGTTTGAAGTCACGACAGCCTCCTGGAATCCGTAGTCGTACAGTCCGGACTTGTCGCTTGTGATGTACATCACTTTGTCACCATCATTCCATACGAGGTGAGACACATCGGAAGCCTCATAGGAGATGCCGGTCTTTGTAGCCATATCCTGATGATATACAGTCACTTCCCTCTTGCCGGAAAGAACCTCAACATCATTCTTCGTCTGGCAGGAAACCGCTGCAGCAACGGCAGCAGCCATATATAATATTTTCTTCATAATGTCCTAGATTAATTATTTCTTCCACGGGTCAACATCACCATCACCCCAGTTTCCGCCCACTTCACTGAAGTCGTCACCTGACTTCGTGTAAACGGTAACTGAAGAATCCACATCGAGTGCGCTATAGTTTGCACCTTCCTTGATAAATACAGTCGTGAGATCAGGATTCTGTGTTGCAAACAGGAAGTTCATCTTCTCATTTGCACTGAAATCCAACGACTTGACCTTATTGTTCCTGATATCGACATATCGGAGTGTGGTACAGCCGTAGAATGTGATGTAATCCACCAGATTCTCAGACATGTGGAGTTCGTCGAGTGCGGTACAGCCATGCAGGTCGAGACGGTCAATCTTGTTAGCCGTAAGTTCAATGGTAGCAAGTGCCGAGAGGCCACGGATGTCCAATGACGCGAGTTTGTTTTTGCCCAATGTCACCTCCGCAAGCAACTTGTTAGGAGTAAGGTCCAGAGCCTCCAACACATTGGACTCAGCCAAGAGAGTCGTAAGATTTCCGCACTGGTCTATCTTGAGGTCATTGATATTATTTGACGAGCAGTCAAGGAAATACAGCCCTGTAGAGGCATTCATATCGAGTGAAGTCAGCTTGTTGTTCTTGATGTCCAGACTGCCGAGCTTCACGCATGAACTCAAATCCACATCCGTCAGTTTGTTGTCATACAGATACAATTTGTTCAATGAACCGCATCCCGAAAGATTAACGGATGAGAGGTCATTGAGTTCAGCCTTGAGCACCTGCAGGTTCTTGCAAGGTGATACGTCGAGAGTGGTCAGGCTGTTTTCCTGAAGATTCAGTTCAGTGATTTTTGTACATGACGAGAGGTCGATAGATTTCAGTCCACCTGTGACTCCGAGGTTCAGTTTTGTCAGCTCCGGATTGTTCTTGACATTGATTTCAGTGATTCCTGTCTCATAGAGGTTCAGTTCATAGAGCGCAGTATTGTCGCTAACGTCCATCAGCTTGAGGTCAGGGTTCCTGTAGGCGATAAGCTGCTGGAGTTTGGTACAGCCTGATACGTTCAGTCCTGTAAGATTGGCCTCCCAGGCGCCGAGATATGTCAGGTTCGGACAATGACTGAAGTCAATGCTCTTATTGAACTTATTTGTTCTGATGCTGACCTGAGCAAGTTTCGTACACTTGCTTACATCAATGCTATTGAGCGAGTTATATGCTACATTGAGATCTTCGAGATCAGGACAGTCGCTGCAGTCGATAGCAAGAAGGCCGTTGTCCTGAAGGTCGATTGACTTGAGCGATGAGCAGCCGGTAAGGTCAATGCTGGTCATCGGGAACAGCATGAAAAGCTGCTTCTCATCATAGGTATAGTTGTCATTTGCCTTCAATGTCTCCAATGCAGAGCAGCCGCTGAGATTCAGACTGGTAAAGACATTATGGTCTGCAACGAGTTCTTTCAATGCCGCAAATCCGCTGAGATCGAGGTCTCCTTCTATCAGATTATGACGGCAGTTCAGCTTCTGCAGGTTCGACATGAATTTTATACCGCTGAGAGATTTGATTTCCAGGTCTTCGCATGAGATTTCAGTAACTGCCAATGCTTCTTCCTTGGAAAGTCTCTTGTCACCGTCCAGGTCAAAATTAGAAAGACAGTATTCTCTGAAGTTTTCATCCGGAATATATACGAATTTCGTCTCATCGGATGTCATAGAGTACTGTCTTACTGTCACTTCCTTTCGGTCTTTTCCGCATGTAACCATGAACACTGCGGTCCTTTCCGCATCTGTAGGATTCGCTGCGACGCCGATAGTGATGATAGCCGGTCCGCCCTGTCCATACGCAGGAGTAAGGGTCAGCCATTCATTTTCCAGTTCGGAGCCCGTTTTGGCAGCCATCCATATCTGGGCCGCGTCAAACTGCAGAGTAGCTTCGCCTGCATCCGGCTCGAAAACATAGGTAAATTCCTGGCCTGGCAAGAATTTCAGGTCGCTAGCCTCTTCAGAGGGGCTCTTCTTACATCCGGTAACTGCCATCAGTCCCAGAGAAAGCATAATAAGCAATAAGTGCCTTTTCATATTGTTTTGAAATTAATAGTTTCATTCTGCGCTTTAGGTGTACGCAGTGCGGCAGAGGACGCCCCGGAAAAGTCCATTGCGTCCGTTCACCATCACAAGATATGAATGATGACGTAAAAAAACAATAGTTTTCCACAAAAGAACCGGATAATTATGTGTTACTTTGTGATGTCGATTCTTAAGCAATCCAAATCATGGCACAGGAAATAGAACGGAAATTTCTTCTGAACGGAGACTTCAAACCAGATGTGCGCAAGTCAATGCGCATTTCCCAGGGTTACCTATGTTCAGTCCCGGAGCGCACTGTCCGCATCCGCGTCCGCGACGACCAAGGTTTCATCACCATCAAGGGCAAGGGCGATGCCGATGGCATAAGCCGCTACGAGTGGGAGCAAGAGATACCTGTCAATGATGCCCTGCAGCTCCTCCAGATCTGCGAACCCGGTGTCATTGACAAAACCCGTCACCTCGTCGATTTCGGCGGACACACATTCGAAGTGGATGAATTCCATGGTGACAATGAGGGACTTGTCATGGCCGAAATCGAACTGGCTTCACCTGACGAGCCTTTCGACAGACCTTCCTGGCTCGGCAAGGAAGTCACGGGCGATGCACGTTATTACAATTCAGCCTTGGCCGGAAACCCGTACAAAAACTGGTAAGACGGCACGGACAAGAGGCCAAAGTTCCGTACAGAACAAAGACAGGTGTCCAAACTGTGAAATCACAATCTGGACACCTGTCTATATTATCTGTGAGTCCTGCCGTCCGGCAGAGCCCGAGATTTTACATCATACCGCCTTCCGGCATTGCAGGAGCAGCTGGAGCCGGTTCCGGAATATCAACGATACCACACTCGGTAGTAAGGAACATTCCTGCGACTGAAGCAGCGTTCTCGAGAGCGACACGGCTAACCTTGGTAGGGTCGATGACGCCGGCCTCGAACATATTGACATACTCATCAGTACGTGCATTGTAACCGAAGTCACCCTTGCCTTCACGAATCTTCTGGATAATCACGCTACCGTCAACGCCTGCATTTCTTGCAATCTGACGGAGAGGCTCCTCGATAGCACGAGCTACGATATGGATACCTGTAGTCTCGTCCTCGTTGTCACCCTTAAGATTCTTAAGAGCCTCGGCAGCACGGATGTAAGCTACACCGCCACCTGGAAGATAACCTTCCTCGACTGCAGCACGGGTTGCATTCAAAGCATCCTCGACGCGGTCTTTCTTCTCTTTCATCTCAACCTCGGTAGTAGCACCTACATAGAGGACAGCAACACCACCGGCGAGTTTTCCGAGACGCTCCTGAAGTTTCTCCTTGTCATAATCGGAAGTAGAAGTAGCAATCTGCTTTCTGATAAGGTCAACACGCTCAGCGATGTCATCCTTGTTGCCCGCACCACCTACGATAGTAGTATTCTCCTTGGTGATGGTGACTTTTTCAGCCTTACCGAGCATCTCAGGAGTTGTGTTCTCGAGTGTGAATCCTCTTTCCTCTGAAACGAGGGTGGCACCTGTAAGAGTAGCGATATCCTGAAGCATCTCCTTACGACGGTCGCCGAATCCCGGAGCCTTGACTGCAGCAACTTTGATAGCGCCACGGATCTTGTTCACAACCAATGTTGTAAGAGCCTCGCCATCAACATCTTCTGCAATAATAAGGAGTGACTTTCCATCTCTTGCGATTGGCTCGAGGATAGGGAGAAGATCCTTCATTGTAGAAATCTTCTTGTCAGTAATAAGAACGTATGGGCTGTCAAGACTAGCCTCCATCTTATCTGAATTGGTCATGAAATATGGAGAGATATAGCCTCTGTCGAACTGCATACCCTCTACGACCTTGACTTCAGTCTCAGTACCCTTTGCCTCCTCAACAGTGATGACACCATCCTTCTTTACCTTTGACATTGCGTCAGCGATAAGTTTACCGATAGTAGCATCGTTGTTTGCAGAAATGGTACCGACCTGCTCTACCTTAGAGTAGTCGTCACCGACTTCCTGACTGTGAGCCTTAAGTTCAGCAACAACAGCGGCAACAGCCTTGTCAATGCCTCTCTTCAAATCCATAGGGCTTGCACCTGCGGTAACGTTCTTCAGACCAACATTGATGATAGCCTGTGCAAGAACTGTAGCTGTGGTAGTACCGTCACCTGCCTGCTCGTTAGTCTTGGCAGCGACTTCCTTTACCATCTGTGCACCCATATTGGCGAATCTGTCCTTAAGTTCAACTTCCTTAGCGACAGTAACACCGTCCTTAGTAACCTGAGGAGCACCGAACTTCTTGTCAATGACAACGTTACGACCCTTAGGTCCGAGTGTAACCTTTACTGCATCTGCAAGAGCGTCTGCGCCCTGTTTCATTTTTGCGCGAACGTCAACGTCGAATTTGATATCTTTTGCCATAATAATAATCTCCTAAAATTAAATTTACAGAATAGCCATAATGTCTGACTGACGGACGATAAGATATTTCTTATCCTCTACGGTAACCTCAGTTCCGGCGTATTTGCCATAAAGAACCTCATCACCGACTTTGACTTCCATGGGTTCGTCCTTCTTGCCAGGTCCGCAAGCTACTACCTTGCCCTGCTGTGGTTTTTCCTTAGCTGTATCCGGGATATAAAGTCCTGCAGCTGTCTTGGTCTCAGCCTCTTTAGGCTCAAGAACCACTCTGTCTGCCAATGGTCTGATCATAATTCTATAATTTTAAATGTTTATATCAATGTTTTTGCCGCATCACCATCTGACGCAGCCGGAAACATTTTAATCAACTGCCGTGCCACATGCCATGACGGTGACAATTTGTCATGCCGTGTCAGATACCGCAAATAATCTCCGGAGACATAGATTTGAGCGAAAATTTACATATATTTACATCTGAATACTAACACTTTAATCTATATTGCGTTATGGATTTGATTCATACTTTGAGGAAAATCTTTGTCATAGGTATCTCAGCATTGACAATTTCCTGTTGCGGTCAGAAGAACACTGCGACACCTGACAGCGGGTTCGCTGACTATATCGAAGCTTATACCGGCGGAATTGTTACAGACGGCGGCAGCATTGTCGTGGAACTCGTCTCCCCGGCAGAAAAAATAAGCGGCAAACTTTCAGACTCTGACAAGGAGGCCGGAAAACTGTTCAAGTTCTCTCCATCTCTCAAAGGATCTGCACGTTGGACATCCCCTAACAGAATCGAATTCGTACCTGAAGAAGGAGCGCTGAAGCCGGGAAAGACTTACGACTGCACATTCATGCTCGGGAAAGTGACCGAGACAGACAGCCGCTACAGCGAATTCAAATTCAGATTCGTGAGCGCCAAGAAAGAGGCTTCGCTCGAGGTCAATGACGTCACTGTCACAAGCTCCGACATTGACAATGCCTCTGTCAGCGGAACTCTTGTTATGAGCACTTCCGTTTCAGTAGAGAATCCCGAAGACCTGCTTAGTTTCGGTTATCCTGAAAGCGGTTTCACCACCGAGATAAAGCAATCAGGAGAGCGCGCATTCGACTTCAATGTTACCGGACTGAAGCGCAGTAACGGAGACAATACATTGACAATCAAATTCCTGCCGGGAAAGACAGGGTTCGACGAATGCGGTACCGCATTTGCGGTCATCCCCGCGAAAGGAAAGTTCAATGTCATTGACACGAAACTTGTGAACAGCGACAACAATTACATTGACGTAACTTTCTCTGAGCCGCTCGACAGCAGGCAGAACCTCGACGGTCTCGTCAGCGTTACAGCCTCGTCCAAGAACGATTACTACGGCAACGGAACGGAGTCACTTAAGGTCAATGCCAAAGTGACTGACAACAAGATAAGACTGTACCTGGGAAAGAACGAGGACGGTTCTCTGACTCTCGAACTGGACCCGGCCATCAAGGATATGAACGGCAACAGGCTCGGTGATACGTGGAGACATGTCTTCACAATGGAAAGCCCGGAGCCGGGAGTGGCATTCGCAGGCAATGGCAGTATTCTTCCCGACACTAAGAATCTTGTCATGGCATTCGTCGCCAAGAATCTCAAGGCCGTGGATATCAGCATCATAAAGATATATCCGAGCAATGTGCTGATGTATCTGCAGGACAACACTCTGAACGGGGACAACAACAGCCTCAGACGTGCCGGCAGAATGATTTACAGAAACACATTGAGACTCGATACCGACCCTGACAAGGATCTGAGCAAGAGCAACACTTTCACAGTGGACTTGTCAAGCCTTTTCAAACAGGACCCGAATGCCATCTACAGAGCCAGGCTATCTTTCAGGAAAGAGTATTACATCTACAGCAAGGACTCTGACGGACAGACAGTTGCAAGCAATATGACGAGCTTGGCATCCGGCAACATGTCAGAGGAAGACGAGACCGTATGGGATATTCCTAATCCGTATTTCTATTACAACAACTACGACTGGTCGGTTTACGAGTGGCAGGACAGGAACAACCCGATGACCCCGTCATATTACATGAACTACGATTACCCTGAAAAAAGTTTCATGGCTTCCAAGCTCGGTGTCGTGGCCAAATATGCCGAAGCCGGCAAAAAAGCCGCCAAGATTTGGGTGGCAGTCAGCGACATCATTACTGCAGAACCGGTTTCCGGAGCGGAGATAACCGCATACAATTACCAGCTTCAGGAAATCGGCAGCGGAAAGAGTGATGCCCAGGGACTCACAGCCATCGATGTAAACGGAAAGCCATTTGCCGTCCGTGTAAAGAAAGGAGAATCAGTTACTTACATAAAAGTGACCGATGGGGAGGAAATGTCATTGAGCCGATTCGACACAGGCGGAGAGATTCTGCAGAAGGGATTGAAGGGCTTCGTCTATGGCGAGCGCGGTGTCTGGAGACCAGGCGACACCCTCCATCTGAACATGATTCTCTTCAGCGAGAACAAGATTCCTGACAGCCATCCTGCTGCCATTGACATATACACTCCTCAGGGACAGTTCTTTACGAGAAAAGTCTGCAGAAAGTCGGAAAACGGATTCTATACCTTCGAGATTCCGACATCACCTGACAGCCCTACCGGTCTTTGGAATGCTTACGTAAAAGTGGGCGGCGCGACCTTCCACAAGCCGCTCAGAATCGAGGCGATAAAGCCTAACCGCCTGAAAGTCAATGTCGATTTCGGCAGCAAGGCTCTCTATGCCGGAAACATGACACCCATAAATATTTCTTCCAACTGGCTCACGGGGCCTGCCGCCTCAGGACTGCTATCGACAGTGTCCATGACATTGAGACCAGGAAGAACCAGTTTCAGCGGATTCGAGGGCTATACTTTCCGAAATCCGGCAAGCAGTTTCGAAACATTCAGCACGAATCTGGCCAGAGCCTGCCTGGACAATAACGGAGTAGCCCACGAAAGAGTAAGGCTTCCGGCAGTGCCTCAGGCTTCCGGCATGCTCTCGGCAGACGTCCTCTGCTCCGTTTTCGAGAACGGAGGCGACGAGAGTTTCACGACATTGACAATGCCTTACTCCCCGTTCAGCGCATACGTAGGAGCCAAACTTCCTGCTGACGGCGAATATATCGCGACCGGCACCACCCACAACATTCCTGTGGCAGTTGTCAGCCCTGACGGAAAACGCATTTCAGGCCATCAGATCGAATGGAGAATCTTCAAGCTCAAATGGAGCTGGTGGTGGGAATCCAGACGAGACCCGCTCGACTCGTACATCAATGCGTCGGCCGCATCAGCCTACAGTTCAGGCACTTTCAGATCAGGTCAGAATGATATGAACATTTCTTTCAATATCAATGACAATGATTGGGGCCGCTACCTCATATATATAAAGGATCTGGACAGCGGTCACGCGACTGGAGGAATCTTCTACGCGGACATGGCCGATTACATAGGACGCTCCAGCAGAAGCAATCCGGATGCCCCGGCAATGCTCAGTTTCGCTACTGACAAGAAGTCATACAAGACAGGCGAAACCGCAACGGTGTTCATTCCTTCAGCAAAAGACGGCAGGGCATTGGTTTCCATCGAAAACGGAACACGCGTCCTCAGCAGCGAATGGGTCAAGACATCCGAGTCCGGAGACACCCCTTATAAGATTAAGGTCAATGCCGATATGGCTCCTAACTTCTACATCCATATCACATTGGTACAGCCTTACTGGAACACTTCCAATGACTTGCCTGTCAGGATGTACGGTGTCCAGCCTGTGATGGTGGAGAATCCGGATTCCCATCTCGAACCGGTCATTTCGATGCCGGACAAGATTCATCCCGAAGAGCAGTTCACCGTCAAAATCAGCGAAAAGAAGGGAAAGACGATGACATACACCATTGCAATCGTCGATGAAGGTCTGCTGGACCTGACGGCATTCAGGACTCCGGATCCATGGAACGCGATGTATAAGCGCGAAGCCCTGGGTGTCAAGACCTGGGATATTTATGACAACGTATATAATTCATTCGGAGGTGCGCTTTCGGCTATGTTCAGTGTCGGTGGTGACGAAGGGCTTATCAGAGGCGCACGCAAGGAAAACAGGTTCAACCCTATAGTCAAGGTACTCGGTCCGTTCACTCTCAAGTCCGGTTCCGCAAGCCACAAAATCACATTGCCGATGTACGTGGGAAGCGTAAGAGTGATGGTTGTAGCTGGCTATGGAAATGCTTTCGGCAATGCCGAGAAGACTGTCCCTGTCACATCCCCTGTCATGATTCTGCCGACTCTGCCTAGATTTGCAGGCTGCGGGGAGACAATCACCCTTCCGGTCAATGTCTTTGTAATGGAGGAAGGCATCGGAAATGTCAATGTCTCAGTACGTTGCGAGGGACCGGTCTCGATAGAGGGGAACTCCGCAGAGTCATTGGCCTTCTCCGGCAAGGGAGACAAGATGGCCAGATTCACTCTCAAATCCGGTGAAGAGGGCCAGGCGAAGGTCACTGTCTCTGCCGATGGCAACGGACATAAGATGACAGAGACTATTAATCTCGAAGTCCGCAACCAGTCTCCTGAAATCATCTCCGAAAGCGGCAAACTGCTTTCACGCGGAGAGAGCACAAGCTTCACTTACCAACCGTTCGACGCCAACGGAAACCTCGGCGCATGGATTGAAATAAGCGGCTGTCCTACAATAGGTTGGAACACGCTGTTCAATTATATGAGAAGTTATCAACATTCTTGCACCGAGCAGCTTGCAGCGAAAGGCATGAGCCTTCTCTACGCGATGAAGGAACTGACCAAGGAAAATGCTGAAGCGGCAAAGTCAATGATACCGGGCATTCTTTCCGAGCTCTACGGAAGGCAGCTTCCTGACGGAGGTTTCGCTTACTGGCCGAACTATACCCATGCTGATGAATGGGTGACATCAATGGCCGGCGAGTTCATGACCCTCGCCAGCGCAGAGGGTTATGAGGTCAGCAGTGCTGTCATGACTTCATGGAAGAGATTCCAGAAACGCTGCGTCCAGAATTTCAGAACCGCGAAAGTAAGCGGTCTAAGCGATCTGACACAGGCCTACAGGCTCTTCACACTGGCATTGGCCCAGTCCCCTGAGGAATCTGCGATGAACAGGATGAAGGAAAGCGGAAACATGTCATGGCAGGCGTCTATGATGTTGGCTTCGGCCTACTCTGTCTGCGGAAAGAAGACCGCGGGGGCAAATATCCTCAATGCTGCCTCCGATTCCCCTGTCAGCTGGACATCAGACCTGCCGACATTCAGTACGCCACTGAGAGACAAGGCGATAGCCATGGAGGCGATGGTGCGTACGGGCAACATCTCAGGAGCCGTGACTTATGCACATGAAATGCTGGGCGGTTCTCCAGATGTGGAAAACCTCTCTCCTTGGTCGCTCACAACCCAGGAGTCCGCATTCCTCGGAAGGGCATTGTCAATTCTTTCGCGCAGCGTCACATCAGGGAACCTGTCAGTTTCCATCGGGGAACCAAATGAGTCTGCGGCCACTTTGGAGGCACTGCCTTCAGACAATGGCCATGCTTCATACACACTTCATCCGGACCATGGCAAGGCAACTGTAAAGAATACTTCGGACGGACCTGTCTATGTCAGGATGACGACTGTTTCCAGGGCTGCACCGGGAGAGACAGTAGCAGCGAAGTCCTCCGGCATTGACCTTAGCGTCAGATACGTCCTCAGCGACGGGTCGCTCATCAATCCGGCTTCTCTGCGCCAGGGCACCGAGTTTACCGCGATTATCCATGTAGCCAACCGCTCAGTGTCAGACGATTACAGCAATCTGGCATTGACTCAGATGATTCCTTCCGGCTGGGAGATTGTCAATGAGAGGATGACGGGGCAGGATACACCTTCAGCCGGCCGTTATGACTATCTGGACATCAGGGATGACCGCAATATCTTCTATTTCAGCCTGCCAAGGGGAACTTACAAGGAGTTCAGGGTACGTCTGCGCGCTGCTTATGAAGGCCAGTACATTCTGCCGTCCATCACTTGTGATGCCATGTACAATGCCGGCGTCTATGCCCGCACGGCATCAGGCAAGGCATCTGTGACCAGATAACAGGCTTATACAGTGCAGATTTCAGATTATTTACGCATTCTTATGAGCAAGGCTGCAGCGCACAAACGTCTGACAGCCCTGCTCATTTTGGCTGCCGTGCTTTTGTCATGGTATCTTCTCTGCCTGCCTCGTGAACTGTTTCCCGGCACGATTTACTCGACTGTTGTCACTGACAGAAACGGGGAACTTCTCGGAGCCAGGATTGCATCCGACGGACAATGGCGTTTCGGAGCCGGGTCCTATTCTGACAAGGATGGCAGAGACAAGTATTTCACATCTCTGATAGAATTTGAGGACAGGTGGTTCAGATGGCATCCTGGCATCAATCCAGTCTCCATCTGCAAGGCTCTGTATGCCAATATGAAGGCCGGCCATGTCGTCAGCGGCGGAAGTACCATTACGATGCAGGTTATCCGCATGTCCCGCCAGAAGGCAAGAACCCTCGGCCAGAAACTTGTGGAGGCGATTCTTGCCACGCGTCTCGAACTGCGTTGTTCCAAGGATGAGATCCTGTCATTATATGCCTCTCACGCACCTTTCGGAGGCAATGTAGTCGGCCTGGATGCAGCGGCCTGGAGATATTACAGTCATGGGGCAGATGATTTGTCCTGGGGTGAGGCTGCCACTCTGGCAATTCTCCCCAATTCTCCTTCCAGCATAAGGCCGGGAAAGAATCACGAGAGGCTTCTTGCCAAGCGTAACAGGTTACTGCACAAATTATTGGACAGAGGCCTGATCAACATTGACGATTATGAAACGGCATGTTCCGAGCCTATTCCAGATGCCCCGAAAGCTCTGCCGTCGTTTGCGTCCCATCTGGTGGACGATTTTGCTTCCGGTCAGTACAATGGCTGCGGAAAGTTCTTTTCTTCTGTCATTGACATTGACGGCAAGCCTGCTCCTTACGGCAAAACCTCGGGACGGATGGTCCACACCAGCATTGACATTCATCTTCAAAGGCATATTGAGGGGATTCTTGCGCGTCGTGGCGCCGATCTTGCGCGTGAGGGCATCGCGGACCTTGCGGCGGTTGTCATCGAGGTCGCGACGGGCCGGGTGCTCGCGTATTGCGGCAATGCTTCGCCGGAGCGGAAAAGGGCCGGGGTCAATGTCAATGCGGCTCGGTCTCCCCGCAGTTCCGGCAGTATCCTGAAGCCGTTTTTGTATTGTGACGCTCTGGAGGACGGGACGATTCTTCCGTATTCGCTCGTAGCTGATACTCCGGTGAATATCAATGGTTTTGCTCCTCAGAATTATGACATGACATATGATGGTGCCGTTCCTGCAGCTGCGGCCTTGAGCCGTTCACTCAATGTGCCATGTGTCCATATTCTGAAGGATTATGGCGTCCAGCGTTTCCAGGAGAATCTTGCTTCGCGTGGTCTTACGACATTGACCCGTTCCTCTTCTGATTATGGTCTGTCTCTGATTTTAGGTGGCGGTGAATGTCGTCTGGATGAGGTGACGGCGGCTTATGCGGAGCTGGCGGCATGTCTGGTGGACGAGAGGGCTTCAATTTGTGATTCCGATGATAGCAGACCTTTGAGGGGAGATGACCCTGTCGCTGTCGCTTATACGCTTGACGCTCTCAAGGAGGTCAACAGGCCTGATGAAATCGATTGGCACTTAATCAATTCCGTGCGTAAAGTTGCCTGGAAGACGGGGACCAGTTATGGTTATCGTGATGCCTGGGCTGTCGGTGTAACTCCTGATTATGCGGTAGGTGTCTGGGCGGGCAATGCGTCGGGTGCAGGCGCTGCGGGTCTGCTGGGTGCCCGGACAGCCGGTCCTGTAATGTTTGAGATTTTCAATGCTCTTCCGGGCAGCAAGTCCGCGTGGTTTCCAAGTGTGGATGAAATATCCGGTTCTGAGCTTGGCAGCCATAAGGCTTGGCGCACTGAAGTTTGTCATGAATCGGGTTTTCTGGCAGGTCCGTATTGTGATGAAAAGGATACGCTTACGCTGCCGGCCGGGTCAATGAAAAGCAGGATTTGTCCATATCATCATTTTGAGGACGGCCGCAGTGTCTTCCGTCTCACGCCTGCCATGGAGTGGTTTTACAGACAGAAGCATGCTTCTTACAAGGTTTCGTCGTCCAGGTCAGGTCTTCTGATGGAGTTCATTTATCCGGAAAACGGCAGTGTCATAACTCTACCGAAGCAGTTGGATGGTTCGCCAGGCTATCTAGTCCTGAATCTTGCCCATACCAATCAGGACGCGACTGTATATTGGCATCTTGACAACAGTTTCATAGGCACAACCCGTTTCATTCACCAATTACGAGTCCGTCCTGATTCCGGACGACATTCTGTCACTGTTGTAGATGATTCCGGCAACTCGCTTACGATTTCTATAACGATAACATAAGATGGCAAGTGGAAAACCCTACATCCGAGTACATTAGCTGTCGGGACAGTGCCACATTGATTTTTCCAATAGTATGATTTGTAGCGAGTTGCAAAATTCAGTGTGGATTAATGGTCAAAAATCCATAGGAAATCCACGCTTAAAATTAAAGATACATGATTTTCAATGTATTACAGATGTGGGCGTGGCATCGTCCCGCCTGGCGGAATTAGAGTTGCTGAGATACAAAAAAGAGGTCAATCAAAGCTAACACTTCAACTGACCTCATTTGTTGTGCGCGAGATGAGAGTCGAACTCACACGTCGCAATTGACACTAGCTCCTGAAACTAGCGCGTCTACCATTTCGCCACCCGCGCAACAGATAGGAATGCAAATATACGAATTCTTTTTGAATTTTCAATGATATTATTCAAATCTGGAAACATTAGGTAAAATATCTTCTACAGTTGACCTCACTGCGATGCACCTGACATCGTCAGGCAGTCATCCCGCGTGGCTGAGCAAGCATTCCATAACGGGGTCTGCCACAGGCACACATGCATGGCCATATGGCATGGAAAGGCGCAGAATTTCCGGAAACCAATCAAAGAGAGCCATGATTTTCGACCCTCTTGGCAGGCGCGATCAGGAACACATTCGCGGTAAGACACTGAAATTGAGCGCATTGCAAGACTTGAGCCGCGACAGGAATCTGCCAAGACCACCTTTCAAAACGACCTCTTGGCAAGGGACTTATTTCTTAATCAACTAAGATACAGACAATTACAACCATATCGACCTGTCAAGAGGGTCGAAACTGAGACGGCCATCACACACGTTTCCATATGTTGGGGAAAACGGCAAAACCAGGACAAATACACCTGTCGGCAGGCCCCGGACAGCAGTCCCGCAGGGAAACACGTCATTCCAGGACCGCAGAGTCCTGCCACAGGGACAGGTCGCAGCGACACCTGCGTGGACAGGTGCAGATTTTGACCCTCTTGGCAGGCGCGATTAGTGACACATTCTCGGTAAGACACTGAAATTGAGCGCATTGCAAGACAAGAGCCACGACATGAATCTGCCAAGACCACCTTTCAAAACGACCTCTTGGCAAGAGACTTATTACCTAATCAATTAAGATACAAACAATTACGGATGCATTTACCTGACAAGAGGGTCGAAAAGTTCCCTGGAAAGCAAAAGTACGGAACCGCTGGCGGCGCATCAATACGTGACTCTGGAGACACCCACGAAAATGAAACAACGAGAAAATACGACAAAACAAGGATACACTCAAACATAGTTCTGTCACAGGGACAGGACAGAGAGAAACACGCATGGCCATATAGCGTGGCCAGGTGCAAAATTTCGACCTTCTTGACAGGCTCGATTCCTAACACATTCGCAGTAAAATTCTGATATTGAGCGCATTACGAGATTAAAGCCACGACATGAATCTGCCAAGACCCCCTTTCATTAGCACATCTTGGCATGAGACTTATTATCTAATCAATTAAGATACAGACAATTACAGCTATATCGGTCTGCCAAGAGGGTCGAAACTGAGACGGTCATCACACACGTGGCCCTATGGCAGGGACAACGGCAAAACCAGGACACTCAACAATAGACAACAGTACGTGTGCGATTGTTGTCCGGAGTGTCGTAAACATACAGGATAGTTGTCAATGCCGCCTGTGTTCCCATCTGGCCAGTTCCCGCCCGGGGCCTGCGTACAGGTACGCCCCGTCGGGGCTACCCTTCCCACCGCTGCGCGGCGGGCCCTTTCCGTTCGTGAAGCCGCGGGCAGCATCCCCACAGGGAAACACGTCACTCCAGAACCGCAGAGTCCTGCCACAGGGACAGGCCGCAGCGACACCTGCGTGGACATGTGGCGTGGAAAGGCGGAGAATTTCCGGAAACCAATCGAGGAGAGCCATGATTTTCGACCCTCTTGGCAGATGCGATTAGGAACACATTCGCGGTAAGACACTGAAATTAAGCGCATTGCAAGAATTGAGCCGCGACAGAAATCTGCCAAGACCCTCTTTCAATGATACCTCTTGGCAAGAGACAGATTACTCAATGAATTAAGCTACAGACAATTACGGATGCATTTACCTGTCAAGAGGGTCGAAATTCACGCCGGAAAGCAAAAGTACGGAACCGCTGGCAGCACGCCAATACGTAACTCTGTAGACGACTACGAAAATCACACAGCGAGAAAAGACGATGCGGAAACAGACAACAAAACAAGGACACTCTCAAACATACATCTACAACAGGAACAGCCC
>UMBZ01037878.1_pt1 | contig 20629 bp, 19 predicted proteins | sample 1964091 | NCBI WGS metagenome assembly UMBZ01 (sample SAMEA4835954, study PRJEB28245) | human gut metagenome | biome: gut microbiome; material: fecal sample | place: Denmark | collected 2008
GCGGACAGCAATAAATAAGGAAATTCTCGTCCGCCATTTCTATAGCATGTCTAATATGATGTCAAGGAATGAAGGCGTTTGGTTATCGAATGGCTGGATCAAGACATTGCTTTGTATGTTCTTGCCGTGTTTCCTTTATACAGTCATTTCGATTGTATAATTTGTCACTTCGTGAATAGATAAGTAGATAAATGCCCATCAGCAAATAAAATTTTGTTTGTTGATGTTTTTTTTATTTTTGCACTTTCCTTTTCTGATATTGGCTGTATAGTACAAATCGTTTGGATATTATCTTTAATAATTAAAACTTTATAAGTTGCTATTGATTGTCATTTTTCAATACGAAATCTACATTCGTTTGAAAAGGGAATAGGGGAGATTTTTAATGATTATGGCGAGAATATGCCATCTCTTAGTAACATAAGCCTTAGATTTTTTCTGTTTTATGGCTTTTACAATTTGACTTACCACTTTCTCAACGGGCATTACCCAAAATAGATTTTCACCTTTTGCCATTCTCGTGTTCACAAGTCCTGGGCGAATATCCGTAACATAGACACAACCGTCTTTATAGGCTCTCTTGCGCAATGCCTCCATATAATTGATTTGGTAAGCTTTTGATGCACTATAGGCAGGAGCTTGCGGCTCTCCTCGTAATCCCCCAATTGAAGTTATTGCTACCAAATGTCCAAATCCTTGATGAGTAAGAATGTTATAAAAGGCATCAATGACATGTGTCCAGCCAACGACATTGGTGAGCAATGTCGGATATTCAATATTGAAATCTAATGAGGAGTTCAGTTCGCCTGTACCTGAGCATAATATCACGATATCTATGGTTTGCATTTGCGACTGGAAATATCTGACGGCTTTCGACATTTCTTCTTGCCGTGAAATATCCGCAGCACAAGTTAGGACTTTTGACGGATAGCTTTCTTCCAACTCTTTAAGAATAGTTCTTCTACGCCCAAGTATTCCAATCGTATTCCCCGGTACTGCATATTTTTTCAACAAGCCATATCCTATGCCAGAAGTGGCTCCTATTATAATGATATTCATATCCTTTTTTGTCACAAAAGTATAAAATATCCGCGTACTTTTGTCTTTGCGCAAAAGAATATGAAACATGGCACAATCAACACTCAACTTAAGTTGAGATATTTCTATTTACTGCTTCCCAAATGTTATGTTATGCCGAATTTTACTGATCGTATTAGGGTGGAGTCTCAGATATGATGCTATGTCTTTTAATGATAATTGCTGGACAATCTGAGGACAACGCTTCATGAGACACTCGTAACGTCCATGAGCGTCAAGGCTGTACAAATTAATATAGTTAGAATAAATCTGTTCAAAGAGTCCTTCCATAATTTTCATTCCACACAACATCTTTTCTGCGCTTTCAGTAAGCAGACGAAGCACTGCAACACCATCTACAATGTAGACTTTTGAATCTGCGACCGACTCAATCTGTACCTTTGATGCCTTTCCATAAAGGCAATTAGGATAATCAGCTACAAACTCACCTGAGAAAGCAAAGCCAGTAATGTAATCTTTCTCATCGACATTATTATGAACCGTATATTTGAAACATCCAGTCTCAACATAGCCGATGTGAAACGAGGGCTTATCTACTTGCTGAAATAAAGCACCACGTTTCATTAAGCGCATTTGGCCTTTGTCAATGCAGTATTTATGCAAGAAATCAAGGTTTATATCAGCCTGGTATGAATTGAATAGTTTCCCCATATGTTAGTTCATTTGTCTGCAAAGTTAATGGATTATTCTTTGTTTTGCAAATGCTTATTCTTATATAACGCCAAAATATGCTTGTTGAGTTTCATAGATTATCACAGCATAGACATCCCCAAAACTCAAACAGTTTGATTTACGCATTGTTTACGCAGAAATCAAAAACAGCGGCCTACGCCGAAGCGTAAGTCGCTGTAATAGAAGCGTGGACCAGCCAGGGCTTGAACCTGGGACCTCCAGATTATGAGTCTGAGAGAATGATATTTTATAATTTTTTATATTGATAAATTTCGTTGATACACAACGTTTTGCTAATTTTGTGGCAGTTTATGATATGCCAAGAAATCCTATATCAAAACGTCTGTGTTTTCCCATTGTTTTCCCGAAAAGCATAGGAATATAGGGCGTATGGGAGGGATATTAGGGAACTTGTTTTCCCATTGTTTTCCGAAATTCGGGATGATTGGCAAGTTGGGACCTACAGACTATTGGCAAAATGGCAAAGAAACTGGATACTACTTACAAGAGTGCAAGGTATGGAAGTTGTACTTACGCCCTTATTCTCGACAAGCGTCACCCTAAGAAAGATAGGGATACGCTTCCTGTTGCAATGCGCTATACCATAGATCGAAAATCATGGTATAGTTTTGTTGCTGGTGAGTTCACAGAGGAGGATTTTGCGAAAATTTGCACACTGAGTGCAAAGGCTGTTCGCTCGGAACTCTATGAAAAGAAGATGGAGTTTGATACCATCTTCGATGCTCAGACCGAGATGATAGAACGTTTGGGCAATAGTCTGTCGCTCGAACGTATCAAGGTTGTTGTTACAGGAGTGGATTCCACAAAGGAAACGTCATTCATAGGCGTTTGGGAGAAAAAGATCAATTTCTATCTCACGGATAATAATGGTGAGCGTTGCACCACCGCAGAATCATACGAGTGTGCCTTGAAGTCCTTTCTGAAAATTATGTGGGATAGACCTGTCGTTGGCTTCAAGGTCGACAAAGAAGACATAGAATATTGGAACAATGGCATGATGAATGGAGTAAAGGACGAAGCAGGCAACATTGTCGGCAAAATTAGCAACACTACGCGTGGAATATACCTTCGTTCTTGTCGGGCCGTTTGGAATGAGTGCGTGTCTATGGGTTACCTCACCAATCAAGAATACCCCTTCTCCAATATCCAGAAGAAGAAATTGGTGTCTATTCCTGTTGGAGAGTCGAGAAAGCATTGCTATCTGACAGTAGAACAAATGACCGAATTGTATCGAGTGTTCATTGAGAAACGTTATCCCGATACTTGGAAAAGTGGATATGCGGAAAAGGCGCATTATTCATTGGGATTGTTCCTTGCCCAATATCTGTGTAATGGCTTTAATCTTGCCGATGCTGGCGAATTGACTTATTCTCAATATTATTTCGACACTGGTAGAAAAGCCTTCAAGTTTAAAAGAGTGAAGACCACAAATCGCACGGAAGGTGGTTCTGAGGTGATTATTCCCATAATAAAGCCTCTCCAGCGGATTCTTGACGAGATTGCTGCTGAGCCAACGCTCAATGGCTTTGTTTTTCCTGATATTCTGCAAGGTGCAACACTGAAAGCTGATAAGCGCAAACGAATCTCACAAGAGAACTCCAATGTGCAGGACAGAATCATCAAGATTTGCCAAGATGTGCTTCATTGGGAGGTGCGCCCATCGGGAACATGGTGTAGACATTCATACGGAACAAATCTTTCCCATGCACGTGTGGAACAGAGATACATATCCGAAAGTATGGGACATTCAACCAATCATTCGATAACAGATAGGTATATTGCCCAGTATCCTTTGGAGACGCAATTTGAATATAATAGCAAACTCCTTGACTTGGAGCCAAAGATAACGGAGGAGGACATCAACAATATGACGGAAGAACAGAAAACAGCAATGCTTCTGAAACTTTTGACGAAAAAATAATCACATTCAATATATAAAGGTCTAACATGGCAAACGAAATATTAACATACACTCACGAAGGGATGGAACTTCCTTTTGAGGATTGGAGCAGCACGTTTCACTCTTTCAGCGACTTGGCATCCATCATTCAAACGACCCATGATGCAGCCCAGTCATCGGCTGTAAGGGCTATCAACCGTATGCAGACCATGCGCAACTGGCTCATTGGTTATTACATCGTTGAGTTTGAACAACATGGCAAAGACAGGGCTGAGTATGGTGCTCACCTGCTGAAGAAACTGGAGGAACGGGTGGATAGGAAAGGACTCAATGTTACTTTGTTTCAGACTTCTCGAAACTTCTATAACCTATACCCACAAATGGAAGGGCTATTCGTTCCAAATAAAATTTATTCAACGTTGTCGAATAAATCAGGGAATCGTATTCCTTTGATGGATAAATCTGCTGATGCCCAGTTTAATACAAATTGTGCGACAGCGTCGCATAATTTTCAGACACCACCAGAAATGATAGTCTCACGCTTGTCTTTTTCTCATATACGAGAGATTATGAGCGTGGATGACCCTCTTGCTCGTTACTTCTACGAGCAGGAATGCATCAAGTGTACATGGTCTGTTCGCGAACTTCGCCGTCAGATTAGCACCAACCTCTATTTCCGTACAGGTATTAGTGACAACCCAGAGAAAATACTTTCCCTGCCCTCTGTGCAAGGACATGACTCTGCTGCGTTGCAGATTCGCCAACCTTTCACCTTTGAATTTTTAGGATTGAAGGCGCAGGAAATAGTGGACGAACACGATTTGGAGGATGCGCTAATCACCCATCTGCAAGAGTTTATCCTCGAATTGGGCAAAGGCTTCTGTTTTGAGGCTCGCCAAAAGCGCATCATTATCGATGACGAATATTATTACCCCGACCTTTTGTTTTACAATCGCATTCTGCATTGCGGTGTCATCATTGAACTGAAGAACGAGGAATTTTCGCATGAGAATCTTGGACAACTCAATGCGTATGTATCCTATTATAAGGAGAACGAGATGCAGCTTGGTGATAATCCACCTGTCGGAATTTTGCTATGTACACGAAAGGGAAAGAAAATGGTGGAGTATGCCCTCGCTGGTATGGATAACCGACTCTTTGTTTCCACCTATATGCTCCAGTTGCCAGACAGAAAGACCTTGGAAGATTTCTTGTTGAAGCAGTTGGGTGAATGAAACGTGTTCTCAAATTGTCACCTAATAACAGGAATATAACAGATGGACATTAAAGAATTCAAAAAGAACGCCATGAGGGATGCGCTTGACAAAGTGCATTCTTGGAAGCAGGAACACCAAGATGATTACTCACGCTTCTCATTGGATATGATGAAGATGATGCGCAACGATTTCAGCCAACTTGAACGCATATTCAAGATGGCTGCGAAATATGTGCCTACTTCCGTGCTTATTGAGTGTCAGAAACTGCTTACTCCTAACACAGATGCCATTCTGTCTGATGATGAAAAGACTGCCGTTGCAGTGCGCATTGTTGACGAAATGATGGAGTTCACTGGTTATCTGCGGTTGGGGCTATATTCCGAAGTTATTGGTGGGGATAAGGATGAAACAAATGAAGACCTATTCTTTATAAGGGAATTTTGTCTTGTTGACAAAGATATGAGTGAGGAAGATGCCGAACACCTTTATATTCCTAATGTCTCAGCCAAAGAGTTTTGGGATTCGTTGCCTTCCCTCGTGCAAATGGCTGTTTTCAATTTCAGCAAAGGGCATACAGCGGAAGAACTTGCAACAATATCAAAACGAATAATGCTGTCTGCCATTCATGCTCTCCCAGAAATGTTTTTCCGTCTCCGTGATGAAATCTTTGAGGAACGAAATACATTGCTGATGTGTACGCTCTATTATATCTGCTATGACCATGGACTACCCAAGAGTGCAACGGCATTGAGCAAAGTAAGTCTTAACGACAAACAACTTTCCATCGTGCGTGAAAGTGTCAAAACAATTATAGTAAATCTTGTGGAAACCAGCGTTACGCAAGGTCTTGACAAGAAAGCAGAATGGACAAAACAAAGTAAGGAAATAGAGGACATAGAATTTCGACAGACCATAAAGAATGCTCTTGCCAATACAAAAGGGAAGCATGGACGCAGAATCATTCAGCAAGAAGAGCTAAGCATCGACGACATCCTCATCGCAGAGGATAAGTCTGCATTGAAAGGAGCAATTCTATCTGCACTCAATGATATGGAGCATGAATATGAGACCGCTTACATCAAGGCAGCACTACTGCGTACCAACCACCTTGCCCCCAATGTGTCTTTCGCCACTTTCCTGCGTGCTGTAAATCATTTCTCTGGTCGAGAATACAAGTATGACCCAGCCCAAAGGGTTGATTCGTTCATCACAATCAATCATAAAGAGTTTGTTGTGTCAAGTAGTTCTAAGTGGCAACGTGCGAGAAGAGTTATTTCGGGGTTGGTTGAGGGGTTTGAGAAAATAGAATAAGTGATATTTATTAAGTGTGATAATCTATCAGAATAATGCTATATATTCATTTTCTTTGCCAAACAAGCACTAAAATAGGGCGAATTTGATGCTTTCACAACCGATTTTCGTACCTTTGCAAAATAATAATGTATTTTGATATGGCAAACAAAGATATAAACCGTATTAAGGTAGTCCTTGTAGATAAAAAGAAGACTAACAAGTGGCTTGCCGAACAATTGGGTAAAGACCAAACGACAATATCTAAGTGGTGTACGAACACTTCACAACCAGATTTGGAAAATCTGGTAAAAATTGCCAAACTGCTTGGCGTAGAGCTTTCCGAACTCGTTCGGTTTGAACAAATTTAGGCAAATGAAATTGATAATAGAATAACAGAATGAAAAATAGACATACATTTATAGACCTGTTTTCTGGATGTGGAGGATTATCATTAGGGTTCGAAATGGCAGGTTTTACAGGCGTTCTTGCAATTGACAATTGGAAGGATGCACTGACAACCTATGCTTATAACAGAAAGGACGCAAGGACGCTTTGTGGAGACTTGGCAACGCTTAACCCATATAAAATAAAGGAAGACTACAACATTTCCAATGTTGATGTAATAATTGGCGGTCCTCCTTGCCAAGGTTTTTCTGTTGCGGGGAAAAGGATAATTGAAGATGAACGAAACAAACTATACAAGGCCTTTGTTGGTTTTGTAGATTGTTTCCGTCCTCATGCGTTCGTTATGGAAAACGTCCCTAACATTCTCAGTATAGGTAATGGCATGGTGAAGGATTCCATCATTAAGGATTTCGAAAGCCTTGGTTATAAGGTAAGAGTCCAGGTTGTCACTGCTTCGGATTACGGAGTACCCCAAAACAGGCGAAGGGCAGTCTTCGTTGGGTTGGCGGATGGAAGAGACTTCGTATTTCCAGAACCATACAAAATGGAAAAAGTAACATCCTTTGAAGCTCTGAGTGATTTGACAGAAGACTCTCTTGCAGATGGGACACCATATCCAACAGAACCCATCTGTGACTTTCAACGTTATGCTCGCAAAAACAGTTGTGGAGTTTATAATCATGAAATCACCATACACAATGAGAAAACAAAAGAAATCATAGCAATGGTTCCAGACGGAGGAAATTATAAAGACCTGCCCAAAGACTTGCAGCAAACAAGAAAAGTGCATATTGCTTGGACACGATTGTGTAGCACGAAACCGAGCATAACCATAGACACGGGGCATCGTCATCACTTTCATTACAAATGGGACAGAATTCCAACAGTGAGAGAAAGTGCAAGAATACAGTCATTCCCTGATGATTTCATTTTCCAATGCAGTAAGACGAGTCAATATAAACAAGTGGGTAATGCCGTGCCACCTCTTATGGCAAAGGCTATTGCTCAACAATTATCAAACACGTTATGGCAAACAAAGAAATAACATACTATCAAGTGCCAGATAAATATTGGCATAGAATACATTTTGTAAGACCACGTTTCAAAAGCAACATAGAGAATGTTTTGCTCTATATGGCTAATGAGTGTTGTCGGATACCGAAATGTTCTTGTGAGGAATACAGCGTCAAGTTTTTCAATGCCATAAAAATGTTCCCTGGAAATATAGATATGGCAGATAAGACCTTGAACAATTGGCGCACAGAAATTCCTGCATTGTTTGCTTTTTATAAAGAGGATAAAGATGCTGGTGTTACAGAAACGTCAAGGATGTCCATCTTTCTTCATGAAAATCAAGACTTAACCCAATTCCTTAGGTTGTTTCTGTTCTCTTTTCAATTTCCTGGAGGACATATGAAACCTCAAGACTTGAAAGATATTATTTATCATGATATAAGGTTCAAACCTGCACGGACTATCATTCAAGTGCTTATGTCTGGCAACCAGTTGTTGGGAGAAAATGGTAGTGAAAAAGAAATGTCAATGTCAGCAGAAGAAGCTACATATTGTATCTTCAATGATATTCGTGTTACAAGTGGCAAGGTCACATCAAATCAAGTCGCTCAGACTATTATTGGCAATAGAAAGAAGAGAGTAAAGTATTATAATCCAAACGACTCCAAGACATTGTCACTTACTGGTAAAGCACGTTCTAAGGGCGACATGACACGTTATGCAGGGGACATTCTTGATTATATGGTGATTGCCAATTTGTTAGAGGAACACAATGGCTATTATTCAATGAAAGGCAACGAATTGGCCTCTCTTAATACTTTTGCCAATGACGTAACTTGGTTTAGTGGTTATGAGAAATTCTATGAGAAGAAGAGTATAGAAACAAAGGAGTTGTCAAAAGTCGAGCCATTATGGTTTGAGTATGTCAACAATTCCATGAAACCAGACTTGTTTAAGACCGACATTCGCTCTATTATTGGCCAAAGTGAGGAGATTGATGTAGTATTTGAAGACAGAATAAAAGATGTTGTGACTTCTGATGACAAAACAACCAAGGATATTGGTAATCTTGGTGAGGCTATTATTTGTGGTCATGAAAAGATGCGTCTTAAAATTAATGGTTATGATGAGTTTGTTAAGCTCGTTCAGATTGTTGATAGTCCGACTTATCATCCAGGGTTCGACATTGACAGCTTTGAAGCAGACGGCACAGAAAACCATAGGTATATTGAGGTAAAGACAACCATCAGCAAGAAGCGAATACAAATGTATGGCTTCCATATGTCGCCAAACGAATGGCGTGTCGCAAACACTATAAGAGAACATTATTGCGTATATAGACTTATGTTAAGTGAAAAAGAAAAAATACTTTTCATCCTTCGCAATCCTGTTGCATTATATAAAAGTGACAGAATTGAAGCGGATCCTCGCGATGGCATGGAAATATCATTCTCCACGGAACATTTTCAACCTACAAAAATACTGTCATGGAAAAGATAAAAGTCGCTTCGTTATTCTGTGGATGTGGTGGCATGGATTTAGGAGTCATAGGAGGCTTTTCTTATCTCGGGAAAGAGTATAAAGAAAATCCTTTCGAAATTGTCTATGCTGTTGACAACGATGAATACTGCACAAAAATATACAATGATAATTTTGTCCATAAATGTGTGGTAAAGGATGTCCGTGACATTAAGATTGCAGAGATGCCACAATTTGATATGCTTATTGGTGGCTTCCCATGTCAGTCTTTCTCTATCTCTGCACAAAATCCTCCAAGACTTGGATATAAAGATGAGCGAGGAATGCTTTTCTTTGAAATGGTAAAAATACTGAAAGAGCGTCAGCCACGGTTCTTTATAGCAGAGAATGTAAAAGGTATTCTTTCTGCAAATAAAGGCAAGGCATTTCCTATGATAATGAAAGAGTTTAGGGATGCAGGCTACACTGTTATACACAAATTGCTGAATGCTTCAGAATATGGTGTGCCTCAGAAAAGAGAACGTGTCATTATTATAGGTTTCCGAAACATGGAAGATTTTCAGAAATTTCATTACCCGATGAAGGTTAGAAGTTCTGAACAAAAAGTTCTTGGCGATGTAATCATGGCAGAGGCAGATAATGATGAAACATTGTTCTTCAGTGAGAAAGCTGTTGCAGGAATGATGGCTGTTCGTGAAAAGATGAATAAAGGACGTGCCATGTCTTTGATAGAACCATGCAATACCATCAGCGCACATTTGGCAAAGGTAAGTCTCAATAGTACAGACCCTGTTTATATGGTCGGAGAAAGATACAGACGCTTTTCTTCAAGAGAGGCAGCTCGCATTCAATCTTTTCCAGATTCTTTTTGTTTCGACTCGGTATCGCAGGTTCGTCAATATAAGGCGATAGGTAACGCAGTACCGCCTGTATTGATGTGGCATGTTGTACACTCTTTGCAAAAAACTCTCGTTGTGCCACAAGTGGATTTCGCTGAGATAAAAGAGCAATATCCAACAAGCATAGTTGAAAATAAAATGGACAGCACTTGTCTTTTGGATATTGACAGGACAAAGAATGTTCTTGTAAGTTTGGTCAAGGCGGATAATATTGACCAATATCTTGATAGGTCTGCAAAGGTGTATTATACAGGAAAAAGGTTCCCTTCCACAGTAGCTCTTAACAAATTGTACTATTTCATGCCATATATGAAAAGTAAGGGAATAAGAGACTTGTATTTTATTAAAATAGCTCGTGTCGGAACTCGCAAAGAGGGGCTGCCAGATGAAGACAAGAATGACTTTAGACTCGTATTTGAGATTGATTTTGTGGGACAAATGTTCGATGATTATAAGCCAATAAAACTCGATATTTGGAGAACATTCACAGATACTACAATCGGGAAAATATTAGCATAAGCAATAAATAAAAATATAAAATTCAATAAGGCAATCAAATTTAAATAGTAAATGTAATTTATATGAATTCTACAGAAGAAAAATCAATGCTAAAAGACGCGATTGTTACAGAATGTGCTAATGCCATGTCCGAACTCCAACGGACATGGCAATTGTGGGAATCTAAAGATAATGAGGTTCCAGAATTTTTCAAAATTGCGCAATGTATTGTGCAAATGATATGCCTGAAGACTAATACCATCTTGAAAATGACAGAAGGCATTAGTCTTGTCAAAGGTACAAATCGTATAGTAGATTTCTCTTCGATTTTGCCTGTGATAAGAAGTGCCTACGAATTATGTTTTATGTTTCGTAATATCTTTATATCGACAGAAACGAAAGAAGAGTTGGATATTCTACTTTCTATATGGAAGATTAGAGGATTGTCTTGTCGTCAGAATTTTCGTGATATTCCTGTCGGTTTATTGGAAAAAGGACAAAAAGAAAAAGAGGAAATTGACAAACTTAGAAATGATATTATTGGAGTAATCGCAAGATTGGATATAAGCGAAAAGGCAAGAAACGATATAAATGGTATTTTGAGGTATGAAGGCGACAACATAAAAGGTTTTGTTTTCGTAAAAGAAAATGGGAAAATAATAGAAATAAGAAATATACATTTTGTAGATGGTTTACAAATTCTTCCGCAATTTCAGAATACATTGGCTTTATATAAGTGGACATCAATGCATGCACATGCTTCATATCTTAGTGTATTGCAATTTGGGCAAGCGTATACATCAAAGAGGGTAGATAATGCTATAAAGACAATTTTGACAAGTGCATATCTGATTTGTAAAACGGTATTGTCTGATTATAAAACACTTATTCAAAGATACACCAATCTATAAAGTATGGATATTTTCACTCTGATATAAGGTGCTATCTTTTCATTCCACACCCATGTCTCGGCACATCCACAGCAATTCCCTCCAACTCCCTATCCACCTTGGACACTTCCTCTTTGGATAGAGCATAGATGCAGTCAATCGCCAGTCGGTTGGCTGCTATTTTTCTGTGTGCAAGGATGGTCTCTTCACCACCGATGGAGGAGCGGTTTGCACCGCTCGCCTCCAGATAGTCGTTTACAGCTTCACGCATGGCGAACTGTCTAATGCCAGTTTTTGCCCAGCTTATAAGGGCATCGGCAGTTGCTTGTCTTGATATATTCGCTGTCTGTCATATTTTTTATGTTTTGAAGTTTTCTAAAACAGTTTGATACATATCCAAATAGTGATTTCTACAAAGAGGATTGCCCAACTTATAAAAGCCAAGCCAAACATCCAAGCATAGGTGCGACCATTGAAGTAAGCACCTTCTTCAATGTTTCGGATGCGCTTTAGTTCTTTCTGTTGGTGAGTGAATAGGACATTTATCCGCTTCTCATGCTCGCCAAGAGCTTGTTTGAAGGCTGAAATGGCGGTGTCATTACGCTCGTTCAATTGGGCAAGTCCTTCATCATTGATGCCAACTTTGAGGTCGCTTCGCTCTGCTTTTACAATGGCATTGCAGATACCACCAACGATATTCTCTGTACTCTTTTGGACAGCCATAAGAGCGACTTTCGTTGATTCCATTGTATGATTGGCTTCTGCAAGTTCCTTCATTGCAGAAGAGATGAGTTCTTTGGCAGACGCAATTTCATCGAGGGTGGTGCGGATTTCCTCTTTGTCTCTTTCAATAGTCTCGTCTTCCTGCATCTGATTGTACAGGGTTAGCACATCCTGTGCTGCATCTTTCTTGTTTCTTCCCATACTGATAAGTGTTTTAATGTTATCTTCTACGACTTCTCTTTATCGGTTTGCAGAGCCAATTGGCTTGCATTGCGCAACGTCTTGCCCAGTCACGGTCATCCTCGTCCTTGCCACGCCCCCAACCACCGCCAGGACTACCACCGCCACCACATGATTCCGACATACTGGTGGCAGCATCAAGGTAGTTCATAAAGAGCAGCATCGCCACATTCATTATGTCGGTATGGCTTGCAGAGCCATTATCGGGAACTTCGATATAATTGTTCATTGTGTCATAAGCATCCGTTGGCATCTGTATATTGAAACGCTTGCCGTCAACTTGCAGTACCTTTCTGAATTTGAGAGAGTCTTCTGATTGTGTCGCATTGACAAAATGAGAAGCCTCACTTGCCTTAGCAATATTTCTATTTTTCATTGATGCAAAACTTGTCGCAACAGGTGTTTGTGGATGTAACTTGCGGAAGGTGTTCCCGATTTTCGATGCCGTGAGGTTTCTTCCCACACCCAGTTCAGATGCCTTGATGGTCGTTCTACCAAACTTGAAGCGATACCCATGCACCTTTGCTTGGTCTGTCTTGTCGCGGATTAACTCAATGTTGTACCCCTTTGCCCTTATTCTATCGGTATAGACATTCCAGTCAAAGGCAGACATGGAACGCAACACATCCATGCAAGCGTTAGTTATCTCTGCAATACGCTCTTTGCGAATATCCATAGCATCTTTCCACCCATGACGCTGATTGACGGCTTTTGCAGCCATCACTGCACGCTCACCGATGAACTTCACATCATTGAGGTTACCATCCATGTCAAGGCGGTTTACCACCAGATGCAGATGGGGAATACCACTTTTGGAGTCATGGTGCAGAGCAGCGAAATACTGGGAATTGGCAATATTGGTAGGCTTGACAGATGTGGCAGCCTTGCCTTTTCTCTTGCCAATGTGGTTCACCTTGGAGATATGGTCTATCTCATGAATGAACTCATCAAGGCATCTTTGCCAGTCTTCCATCGTCCAGTTTCGTGCTTCTTCCTCAGATGGAGAAATCTCAAAGCGTATGGATGTAAGTTCAATAGGCTTCTTGGAATACTTCTGCTTGAACATAGACTGGTGCAGAACCATTTCGTCCCACATACCCATAGGAGGCAGATTCTCGCTAAGATGGTTGGTCTTAACGATGTCTGCGCGGTTATTCTTTGTAGCGTAATTGGTCATTGCCTGACCATGCTGAATGGCTGCTGCTTTTGCTATCATATCATGTCTATAAAACGGTCTCTGATGTTGCTCCATTCCCTGATGATGTCGTTGACACCTTGAAGCCAACGCTCCATGAAATCCGCTCTTTTGAAGAGTTTCTTTCGTTCTGCTTGTGGCAAGGCATGAAGCGCATTGCGTATGTAAACAAGTTCCGCTCTTGCGCCAGTCAATCCTTTCAAGGCTTCCTGCTGCTCTGTGGTCATCGGTAGGGAAGGCTTGTGGCCAAGGGCAATGTCATGGAGATATATGCTCTTGCTTCTTCCCGACAATCGGGCATTCTTCAAAACATGGTTGAACTCGTTGTCTGTAAAACGGACATCAATATGCTTGTCCTTTGGAGGTCTCTTTCGTGAAGTTTTCTCCGTGCTAATGATTTTGTCTTCTGTCATTGTAAATGCGTTTTTGAAAGTTGAATATCTGATATAAAGAATAGCCAATGTGAGCCAGCGAACATTCAAGGATGCCAGTAGGAAGCGGTGGGCGAAGCCAAACCGTCAGACACTGGTACTTCTTGTTTAGACCTCCCGAAAAACTACGGCTAACGGAGGTACAGACTCTGGTGATAGCACATCAGCCAAGATTGACTGCTGACGAAAAGAAAGGGATAGGAAAAATCTTTTTTTCATCACTCGATGGTGATTTGGCTGCTGTAAAGTGCGATGCCAAGCGAACGTATGTCCCAAGTTGTCCCTCGGTTAAAGGCACAAATCCTTTGTTTATCCTATACGCTATTATTTTTAGGCTTTATAGGAAAATATTAGGGACAAAGGGACATGAAGCAAAAGAAAGGAGATGGTCAGAATGGTAGTTCTGACTGCCAATCTTCTTCTTTTCCCTTTTGTTCTTTTTGTTGAGCACTTATTCTCATCCATGGATGTTTCGTCCGTCCCGTTTTGTCACAGTATGAGGGGTGCAACCCTTTGACCTTCTCCTGCTCACTGCGTTCCCATCCGTCCACCAACGACATGAGGCGATTGATGTACTGGGCGGTGTACTTGGCAGGATTCCTTCGTACAAGGTCGTTGGGCAACTCCTCTATAATCTGTCTTGCGCAGACCATGTTTAGCAGTACCTCAGGCTTGCTATTAGGCGTTGCTTCGGTATATGCACCTTTTTGGTAGGCAGCACGCATGGGAATGCTCCATGTGTCGTATGCCTTTGGCACAAGACGTTCCAAATAGAGCCTGATGTCATCAAGGATAGGGTCGTTGAGAATGCTTGAATGACACATTTGCACTTCATTGGCTTCTGCCTCCAATTCTGGACTTAGATAGAGGTTCGTACCTTTTATATAATAGGAGTAAGCCTCTGCCCATAGTTGATGCACCACAGAATGTAGGGAATGGAGCCAATCAGAAACATGACCATTGCCTTGAACAGGCACTATCCACCAACGGCGATTTCCATTGTCGCCTTGCAGAAAGTTGGTCTCGTTAGTGGTGGCTGCAAATACATTGTGGCGCAGATACTCTATTGGCTTGCGACCATAGGCAGGGCGCATACAATCACTGCGACGACTTAGAAAAGCCTTTGCCGCTTCTGCATCGTTGGCTCGCTTCATGCCGTTCAGTTCGCTGATTTCGATTATCCAGCCATTCGTGATGGTTTCCACCTTTTCCTTGTCGCCACTTGCAAACGAGAAAGAGTCGTTGAACCATCTGTCACCTATGACTTTGAAGAAAGTACTCTTGCCAATACCTTGTGGTCCTGGCAAGGTGAGCACATTGTCGAACTTGCAACCAGGCTCAAAGGCACGAGCAACAGCCGCCACAAACCACAATTTGGTCTGTTCTCTGATGAGCGGAGTGTCTTCTGCACCGAGATAGTCGATGATGGCAGTCTCTATGCGAGGTGTGCCGTCCCATTCCTCTTTGCGGATATAATCTTGAACTGGGTTGAAATTGCGTTCAGAAGCTGTGGTCTTCAATATCTCGAACACCTTGTTCTGAGTAAGGCGCAAGTCATAGTTTTGTTCCAAGTAGTCTTGAATCTTTCCTACGGATTCTTCATCCACCTTGTTTCCATTGACATTGCAGAACAATGGAGAAAAGGAAATGTCGTCTTGGCAGAAGGTGTCAAAGCGAATCTGACGGAGATTCTCATCATGCGTGAAAATCATCCTAAGATTGCTAATGGTCTTCAATGCGTTCCCCTTAGCATCAATGGATAGGTTGTCTTTCCAGTCTTCTTCCATACTACTCTACTTTCTGATAGATGCAAAGCCACCTGCTTTCTTGGCAAGTTCCAAAGCCAGTTCTACATCAACCACAATCTTGCGAGCGACCTGAGTGATGGCAGGGTCTATAACACCGCTTTTCTTGATTCTGTTGGCAGTAGGAATACTACAACCAAATATTTTGGCTATTCCAGCGATACCATGCTCATAATGTTTCTCTGGCACCACCTCGGCAGGTACCTTTGCCGTTCCTTTCTCTGCATTTTGGAGGAGCAAGACAAATTCTTCTCCCGACATCATGCAGACAGGCTTCTCTAACAATTGTTCTATTGTAACGAGTCTTGTCATACAATTCTTACTTTGTGGTTTGTCAGTTGTACTTCCTGACATCCCGATTACACATCTTCTGTTGGCTCATGAACCATCTTTGAAATTCTGTGATTGAAAATCCGTGGGCAAAGGTAGTTTGTTTGGTGTAAAGGAACATTACAGGCGCTATTCGCCAAAAACTGATAGAGTTTTTTATGTATGGTTTCTTAGCAGTCGTTAACGGAAAAGCATGTTTTTATGAAGAAAAAAAGAATGTGTTAAAGGTGGGTTATGACATAAAAACAAAGAAGCCATAAAACCCGAAAATGAAGTCTTATGGCTTATGTAATTTTGTGGAATCGTTGTTTTCCCACGTTGTTCTGATATTCAGAGAAACCTTGTTTACATGCTTTACTTGGAATGATATAATGCCAAGTATATCGAAAAATCAAGGAGTTTTCAAAATCAATGTGTTTTCCTATTGTTTTCCGAGAAAAAGAAAAAGCAGCTACGATTTTGTCGTAACTGCTTGATTTCTAATGTGGACCAGCCTGGGCTTGAACCAGGGACCTCCAGATTATGAGTCTGTTGCTCTAACCAACTGAGCTACAAGTCCGGGGCTCATACGTAGATACGTACTCGCTTTTGTGGGTGCAAAGATACTGCTTTGGATGGAATTTACCAAATTTTTCGGCAAAAAAGTTGAAAAGGGCACCTACTTTCCGCATTTGGTATCAACCATTAAGACGATGGTTGACAAAATGATAGCCGACGCGGGCTGTGACAAGGGTATGCCGACGCCCGAAATCAGTGACTTTGGTTAATTTTGAACAAATTACGGGGCGCTCGGGCAAAAAATAGGGTAACTTGCTTTGTTCTGCTCTATACTTTCAGTAATTTTGCACCACAATATTATAATAATGATGCTAACAGGGATTAAGAATATAGTCTTCGACCTGGGCGGCGTGCTCGTCGACCTCGACGGAAAGCGCTGCATCGATGCCTTCGATGCCATTGGATGCCACGCCATCAGCGACTACGTGCGCCTCCACCGCACCGAAGACTTGTTTTACGACATAGAGATAGGCCACACCACCACCGCCGAGTTCTGCCGTGAGGTGAGGAGCATAACCCATACGTCAGCCACCGACACGGCGATTGTCGGAGCCTGGAACGCGCTGCTCACCACCATTGCCGACGAGAAGAAACAACGCCTGCTCAGTCTGCGCCGCGACTACCGCGTGTTCCTGCTCAGCAATACCAACGATATGCACTGGCGACTCTGCGCCGACCATCTCTTCAACTATGGCCCCTGGCGTGCCGACGACATGTTTGAGCGCATCTATCTCTCCTACCGGCTGCATCTGGCCAAGCCCGACCCTGCCATCTTCAGCCATGTGCTCGCCGACGCCGGTCTACAGGCCGACGAGACGCTCTTTATCGATGACAATGCCGACAACTGCCGCGCAGCCCAGTCCTTGGGCATACACACACTGCTGCAGTCTGCTGCCAACGACTGGATGCAACGCTTATGAAAATCATCACCCATACCGACACCATACCCCAGCCCACAGTAGCCACGATAGGCTTCTTCGACGGCGTGCATCTGGGCCACCGCCACCTCATCGACGACGTGCGCACCATTGCCGCCGAGCGCAAGCTGGCCACAGCGGTGGTGACCTTCGATGCCCATCCGCGCCAGGTGCTGCAGCAGGACTTCATCCCCCAACTGCTCAGCACCACCGACGAGAAACTGGAGAGACTCGCAGCCACAGGCGTCGACTATTGCGTACTGCTCCACTTCGACCGCAGTCTCGCCGCGCTCTCTGCCTACGAATTTATGCGCCAGGTGCTACGCGAGCAAGTCCACGCGCGAGTGCTCGTCACCGGCTACGACAACCGCTTCGGACACAACCGCGCCGAGGGCTTCGACGACTACGTAGCCTACGGCCGACAGCTGGACATCGACGTGATGGCTGGCACGCCTTTCGAGCATGCGGGCATGCGGGTGAGTTCGTCGCTCATACGGCGATATCTCTCAGAGGGCGATGTCGACAGCGCCCGACAGGCATTGGGCTACACCTACTCGCTCCAGGCCCCCGTCGTGAGCGGATATGCCGAAGGCCGACGCATGGGGTTCCGCACCGCCAATCTCGACATGACCCACATCACCAAGATGCTGCCAGCCCGTGGCGTCTATGCCACCCGCGTGCGCATCGACGATACCGGCGCATGGCTCCCGGCAATGACCAATGTGGGATGCCGCCCCACCTTCGGCCGCACCGATACCACCATAGAGACCTACATCTTCGATTTCAACGCCAGCCTCTATGACCACAGTCTTGAGGTGGCCTTCTACCATCGGCTGCGCGACGAACAGCGCTTTGCCGACGAAGCCGCCCTCGCTGCCCAGCTCGCCGACGACGAGCGCCAAGCCCGACAACTTTTAACTCACACGATATGAACAAGAAAATAGCCAAAGGATTAGTGCAGGTAGGTATCTATCTGCTCGTATTCATAGTCATCCAGATTGTGGTCATGCAGGTGGTAGGCATCTGCTCGCTTCTGGCCCAGGGCTTCAACGCCTCAGAGATTGTCACCCGCATGAGCGACGGCAGCATGCTGTCCGACGGCAAGACGCTCTGCATCTTCTTTGCCATCAATGCCGTGCTCGCCTCGCTGCTCTTTGTGCGCCGAGGCTGGGCGCCCGTCTCTCGCAGCTACCTGCAGTCACGTCCGTGGGCCGTGCTCTTCTGGGTAGTCATCCTCTCTCTGGGTACCCTCATCCCCTTCGCTTTTATCGAAGAGCTGACCGATGTACAGATGCCCGAAGCCACCCTTCGCGCCTTCTCGGCCATGCTGCGCGAACCCGTGAGCTACGCCGTCCTGGGCGTGCTCGTGCCGCTTGCCGAAGAGTTGGTCTTCCGCGGCGCCATCCTCCGCACCCTGCTCACCCTCACCCATCGCCGCTACCACTGGGTGGCTATAGCCATCTCGGCAGTGCTCTTCGCCGCCGTCCACGGCAACCTCGCCCAGATGCTCCACGTGGTACCCATGGGACTGTTGCTCGGCTGGCTCTACTATCGCACCGACAGCATCGTGCCCGGCGTCATCATGCACTCCATCAACAATTCTGCCGTATATATCATCACCAATCTCGTGACCGCCAATCCCGAAGCGCGCCTCATCGACATCTTCGGCACCCAGCAGCACGTATGGATGGCCGTGGGCTTCAGCCTCTGCCTCTTCATCCCTGCCCTCTTCCAGTTGGCAGTAAGGCTCAAGAAGGCATAAAGTCATCAACAGCCACAAACCAAGCGGGGTATCGATGGATGTCGATACCCCGCTTGGCATATAAGGTTACTTAATCAAAAACTATTGTATTAATAACTTGAATTCTGTTTTAATTTCTTGTTTAAATCTAAACATCTTTGTGGTATTGGAAAAACCGTTGTAAACCCAGTAAACTCCTTTTCTAATGGAGTTCTTTGATCATATGCCTTGGTATATTTGCCAAAACGGATGAGATCTTGACGTCTCCAACCTTCCCAAACCAATTCCAGCAGACGCTCCTTTAGAATGTTGTCCAAATTAGCTTCCACATGGGGCATTCCAACTCGATCTCTTATAGCGTTCAGCTCCCTTGAACCGTCCTCGCCATTGCGTACTTTCGCCTCGGCTTCCATCAACAGTGCGTCACCATATCTGAAAAGGACGATGTCGTTGTCAACCTGCCGTCCGTCCGAATAGGCGGTTCGGTCAACCTCGTATTTGCCCACACGGGCACCTGCCGTCTGTTTATATGGACTGTCACTGAGGTTCAGTTTCAGCTCAAGCGGCATGTACACCAACGGCTTCCCGTTGTCCAAATATATCTTCTTTCCGTCAACAAGCACGGTGTCAGCATAGAAGTTTGTCTTGAATCTATTGTCAACATGGTCCGTTCCGTAACCGAAAGCCTTGACGGTTGAGACTGTTGCACATGTTCCGTTTTCGGAAGAACCACCATAAGCCCCGCCATGTTTGTAGTGGCGTGAGCGGAAAAGATAGTGATATTCATTCAAATATAGGTTCTTGTCCAACGGAATGGTAAAAATATTCTCCTTGGAACTTTCATTATGAACAGCAAAGTTCGATGCGTAGTCGCTCTCCAACTCATAGCCTTCTTGCCGCAGTTGCTCGCAATACCAGATGCAGGTTTCCCAAGCGTTCTTCTTCTCGCCATTCACATTGAAGTAAATGCTTTTCCCATCCTGTCGCTTGCCGTCGGTCCAATTGTCATCCGTATATATTTCCGCATTCAAGGCAAGTTTTGCAAGCAGGAAGTTTACGACGGGGCGTGTCACACGTCCGTAATAGTTCCCCTCCTTGTTGGAAGGCTCATCGGCGAGCTGTGGGGCAACATCCTGCAACTCGTCAACAATAAACTTGAATACCTCGCTTCTTTCGCTTTGCGTTATCTGCTCCAATTTCACGTCGTATGATGTCACTATATGAACACGGCCGAACATATCCATCGCATAATAGTAGAATAAGGCTCGTACAGCTCTTACCTCTGCCGTGAAATTTCTTGTCT
>UMBZ01014640.1_pt1 | contig 20412 bp, 21 predicted proteins | sample 1964091 | NCBI WGS metagenome assembly UMBZ01 (sample SAMEA4835954, study PRJEB28245) | human gut metagenome | biome: gut microbiome; material: fecal sample | place: Denmark | collected 2008
GGTTAATGTAAAATCCATTCAACTTTTTCCAGGAAGGTACAGTGGGGGTGATACCCAGGGTAGAGGCGCTGCGCACCTCAACCCTGGGCTGGGAAATCGCAACTCCTACAGAGTTGCCTTCGGGTGCATACTGGCTCATATAATCTCTACTCATAGCAAGGATGGAGATTTGCAATGGCCTCATCCTTGAGGCTGAATGATGCAGGTACCATGGTAGGAAAAGCGGCCCATGGCCGATTAAAAAGTCTGGCTATGGCGGTAAATAGCAATAGCCTCCATTTCGGAAGATTGATGGTAACGCCTTCGGCTAATCGCAACTCCTACAGAGTTGCCTTCGGGTGCGTATTGGCTCATATAATCTCTACTCATAGTAAGGATGGAGATTCGCAATGGCCTAAATTCTGGGCTGGGAATACGGTAAGACTGGGAAAACGCAACTCATTAGATTTCCGCTATGCGCAGTGACCTTCGGTTTAGAATTGCCTTTGGGTACGTAAAGTGGAGCTGTCTGTTAACGTGAATAGAAAACTTATGATTGTCTTTAGGATAAAATGGTGGGAGATGGACTTTGGACTGGTTTGGCGGCTTGATTTGGTGATTGCGTGGTCGGAATTGGTGACTTCGTGCTTAGAAATATCCGTTTCAGGATTTGAAATCAAGATGGATGTGGTTGCGGGTAAGATGGATGAGGTGGAGGAAAGGGTATGTGTGATGCCGTTTTGCGTAATCTGAGTGACATATTGAGCGACTGCCAGAAATGTCTCTGCCACTATTGCCGATGCCTATTTGGTAGCTACTACTGCTGCTGCGAAGAATATGACACTGGTAACGTATGAGAAATCAAACCCAAACAGCAAAGCCCGTGTCTTGATTCCAGATGCCTGTGAAGCGGTTGGCGCCAATTATTGTGATTTGAATGCGGTGCTGCGCGGTATGGGAGTCGTGATATGATAATCTGCATAAAATGGATTCGAGCGTTATAAGTATTTAAGACACAACTTATAACGCTCGAATTGTTTCTGTACATAAGAGGTGTGGGCTCTCTTCAATCTTTACAGATTTACCAATACTGTCAATATAGAGTTGGATATAGCGAGCGGGGTGGTGGTTACTTCGCCGTGATGTGGAAACAGCCTTGGTGGACTTCGTATTTTATCCAGCAGCGGTCGTTCTGCCTCATGTCGCGCAGCACTTCGCTCAATATCCATTTCAGCGTGTCGTTGCGCACCACGCGGCGGCGTTCGCCAGGGGCTTCTACTGTCTTGTAGCGGTTGTAGGCGATGTCAAAGGTGGTGCCATACATGTGGCAGCTGTTCTGTGTGGCGTTGGAATTTCGTTTGCGGAGATGGGTCACATCCTTCTTGCTACGCAGCACGCTGGTCACGATAATCTTGTGGAGCGGCACTCCCTTGGTCTGAAGGCTGTCGAAGAAGGCGCGGCCTATGTCCTGCAATAGCACTGAGGCGCGGGGCACGAGATAGGGGATGCTGTTGTGCAGCCGGTCGGTATAGAAGTAGGGGTTGGCGCCGATATATACCAGTTCGCTTTTGCGGCGTTCTGCTTCGTGCTCGTCTGCCACGGGCGATACGCCATGTTTCCGGGCTGAGAGCATCTGTACATCGTTCTGGTCGGGGAAGGTATTGCCGAAATTGGGCACGCTGAATATGCGGTTGCGCGCTGGGGTTCCGTCGGCGTTGAAAAAGCGTGTGCGCTGGCTGATGGGGGTGGCCTTCAGTGTGCCTTTGAGCAGCGCTGCGGTGTCTGCGGCCTGTGTGCTGTCGGCTGTCGTCGCTACGGGAGTCTGTGTCTGAGCGGAGCGGGGCATATCGCCTGCCACCGAGGGGAAGATACATCTCACCATGCCGAGCACCACCACTGCGATGCAAAAACCTTGTATATACCTTTTTCTACTTATGTTCATCAAATCTATGTATTTGTGCGCAAAGTTAGTAAAAAATCAACACTTTATGGTCAAGTATCACAAGATTTTTGTAAATTTGCACCTAAATTTAAATGGGTATCAATTGATAGAGAAACATATTATATTAGAAGATATCGACCCACTCATATTCTATGGGGTAAACAACAGCCACCTGCAAATGATAAAGTCGCTGTTCCCTAAACTGCGCATAGTGGCTCGCGATAATGTGATGCGTCTTCTCGGCGATGAGGAAGAAATGGCCAAAGCCGAAGAAGATATTGAAACCATACGAAAACATGTTCTGAAATATAACAGTCTGAACGATGAGGACATACTCGACATCATCAAGGGCAAGGCGACCAAGGCCGATGCCGTGAAGGATGTTGTCGTCTATTCGCTCTCGGGCCGACCTATCAAGGGCCGCTCTGAAAACCAGCAGCTTCTGATAGACTCGTTCAACAAGAACGACATGATATTTGCCGTGGGACCTGCCGGTACTGGCAAAACCTACCTCAGTATAGCCCTCGCCGTGAAGGCTATGAAGGAGAAGAACGCCAAGAAGATTATCCTGTCGCGTCCGGCCGTCGAGGCTGGCGAGAAGTTGGGCTTTCTGCCCGGCGACATGAAGGACAAGATAGACCCCTATCTGCAGCCGCTCTACGACGCTCTGGAAGACATGATACCGGCAGCCAAACTGCAGGACATGATGGACAAGCACATCATCCAGATAGCTCCGCTTGCCTTCATGCGCGGCCGCACGCTGAGCGACGCGGTGGTAATTCTCGACGAGGCTCAGAATACCACCCCTGCGCAAATCCGCATGTTTCTCACCCGTATGGGATGGAATACCAAGATGATCATCACCGGCGACATGACCCAGATAGACCTGCCCCACGAGCAGAAGAGCGGACTGAAGGAAGCTCTGCAGCTGCTCAGCGGTATCGAAGGCATCTCGGTGGTAGAGTTCAACAAGAAGGACATCGTGCGCCACAAGCTGGTGACACGCATCGTCAATGCCTACGAAGCCTACGACAAGGCGCGACACGGCGAAAAGGAATTGGAATTCAAGGACTAAACTCAATAAATAATGAAAGCTCTAACGAAAACAGATTTCAAGTTTGAAGGACAACAAAGTGTGTATCATGGCAAGGTAAGGGATGTGTATGACATCAATGACGACCTGATGGTAATGGTGGCTACCGACCGTATCTCTGCCTTTGATGTAATTCTGCCCAAGGGCATACCCTTCAAGGGACAAGTGTTGAACCAGATAGCTGCCAAGTTCCTGGACCAGACCCAAGACATCTGTCCCAACTGGAAGCTCGCTACCCCTGACCCCATGGTTACCGTAGGTCTGAAGTGCGAGGGATTTCGTGTAGAAATGATTATCCGCGGTATACTTACCGGTTCGGCATGGCGCGACTATAAGAACGGCTGCCGCGAGATATGTGGTGTGAAACTGCCCGAAGGTATGCGCGAGAACGAGCGTTTCCCCGAGCCAATCATCACTCCTACCACCAAGGCCGATGAGGGTCACGACCTCAACATCTCCAAAGAAGAGATTATCCGTCAGGGTATCGTCTCTGCCGAGGACTACGCCGTGATGGAAGACTATACCCGCAAGCTCTTTGCCCGCGGACAGGAGATTGCCGCCAAGCACGGACTGATACTGGTAGACACCAAGTATGAGTTTGGCAAGCGCGACGGCAAGGTATATCTCATCGACGAGATACACACTCCCGACTCGAGCCGCTACTTCTATGCCGAGGGCTACGAGGAGCGCTTCGCCAAGGGTGAGCCCCAACGCCAGCTGTCCAAGGAGTTTGTACGCCAGTGGCTGATAGAGCACAACTTCATGAACGAGCCCGGACAGACCATGCCCGAGATTACCGATGAGTATGCTGAGACCATCAGCGACCGCTACATCGAGCTCTACGAGCAGATTACTGGCGAGAAGTTTGACAAGACCGCCGAAGACGGCGACATCGCTGCCCGTATCGAGAAGAACGTGGCTTCATATCTGGCTACCCACAAGTAGAACTATGTACGCACAGGAGAAGATTAAGCCCTACACAGGCAAGGCAGAGAAAGGCAAGATGGTGAAGAGCATGTTTGACACCATCTCGCCTACCTACGACAAGCTCAATCTGCTGATGTCGTGGGGCATCGACCGCCGCTGGCGCAAGGCTCTCATAGACAGTCTGAAGCCCTGGCGCCCCCAGCACATCCTGGATGTGGCTACGGGCACCGGCGACCTGGCCATCCTTGCCGCCAAGAGTCTGACGCCCCAGCAGGTGACCGGCGCCGACTTCTCTGAAGGCATGATGGAGATAGGGCGCGAGAAGGCTGCGCGAGAGGGACTGGGAGAGGTCATCTCCTTTGTCCACGAAGACTGCATGAACATGTCTTTTGCCGACGAAACCTTCGATGCCGTCACAGCCTCGTTTGGCATCCGCAACTTCCAGAGCCTCGACAAGGGGCTGGCCGAGATGTGCCGTGTGCTGAAGAAGGGCGGTCGGCTCGCTATCGTCGAACTGACCACGCCGCAGCGCTTCCCGATGAAGCAGCTCTTTGGCCTCTACTCTCACACCATCCTGCCGCTCTATGGCAATCTGATCAGCCATGATGTCAAGGCATACCGTTATCTGACGCAGACCATCGAGGCTTTTCCTCAGGGAGAGCAGATGACGGAGATACTCAAGAACGCCGGCTTCGAGGAAGCCTCGTTCCGACGCCTCACCTGTGGCATCTGCACCCTGTATCTTGCAACCAAATAACATATTACAGTTATGGACAAATATGGATTAATAGGCTATCCCTTAGGACACTCGTTCTCCATAGGGTATTTCAATGAGAAATTCCAGAACGAGGGCATCGATGCCGTGTACGAGAACTACGAAATCCCCGACATCTCTACGCTGCCCGAGATTCTCGACTCCAATCCGGAGCTGAAGGGGCTCAATGTGACCATTCCCTACAAAGAGCAGGTAATCAAATATCTGGATGCCATTAGTCCGGAGGCCAATGCCATAGGTGCCGTCAACGTTATCCGCGTCACCCACAAGGACCGCAAGACCATCCTCAAGGGTTTCAACAGCGATGTGATAGGTTTCACCAAAAGTATAGAGCCCATGCTGGAGCCCTGCCACCAGAAGGCGCTGATACTCGGCACTGGCGGCGCGTCGAAAGCCATCAACTTCGGTCTGAAGTCGCTGGGTTTGGAGACTCTCTTTGTGAGTCGTAGCAAGAAAGAGGGCGCCATATGTTATGAAGATGTGACTCCCCAGGTGGTGAAGGAGTATAACGTGATCGTCAACTGTACTCCCATCGGCATGTATCCGCACGCTGACGAATGTCCCAACATTCCCTATCATGCCATGGACATGCACACGCTGCTCTACGATCTCATCTACAATCCCGACGAGACCCTCTTCCTGAAGCGGGGCAAGGCGCATGGTGCCACCATCGCCAACGGACTGGAGATGCTGCTCCTGCAGGCATTCTCGTCATGGGAATTCTGGAACGGCAAAGAACAACTATAATATATATAATAAGGTATAGGCGGGCCGACTGGGCTGCCAGAGCAAACAACACAATCAACAAGACAAACAATGACAGACAACAGATATATGATGCGTGGCGTAAGTGCCGCCAAAGAAGATGTGCACAATGCCATCAAGAATATAGACAAAGGCATATTCCCACAGGCCTTCTGCAAGATTATCCCCGATATCCTGGGCGGTGACCCCGACTACTGCAACATCATGCACGCTGACGGCGCCGGAACCAAATCGTCGTTGGCCTACATGTACTGGAAGGAGACTGGCGATATCGATGTGTGGAAGGGCATAGCCCAGGATGCCATCGTGATGAACACCGACGACCTGCTGTGTGTGGGTGCTGTCGTCAACATCCTGGTGTCGAGCACTATCGGCCGCAACAAGATGCTGGTGCCTGGCGAGGTAATCTCTGCCATCATCAACGGTACCGACGAGCTGCTGGCTGAGATGCGCGAGATGGGTATTGGCATCTATCCCACTGGTGGTGAGACCGCCGATGTGGGCGACCTGGTGCGTACGATTATCGTAGACTCGACAGTGACCTGCCGTATGAAGCGCTCGGACGTGATAGACAATGCCAACATCCGTCCCGGTGATGTCATTGTGGGTCTGAGCTCTACCGGTCAGGCTACCTATGAGAAGCATTACAATGGCGGTATGGGCAGCAACGGTCTGACCAGCGCCCGCCATGATGTCTTTGCCAAGTATCTGGCAGAGAAATATCCCGAGAGCTTTGACCATGCTGTGCCCGACGAGCTGGTGTATAGCGGCAAGTATGCTCTCACCGACGAGGTGGAAGGTGCGCCCGTCAATGCCGGCAGACTGGTGCTGTCGCCCACCCGTACCTATGCTCCCGTCATCAAGAAGATGCTCGACGAATGTAGAAGCGAAATCCACGGTATGGTACACTGCACCGGTGGCGCGCAGACCAAGGTGCTGCACTTCGTCAATGACAACTGCAAAGTGGTCAAGGACAATATGTTTGCCGTACCCCCTCTCTTCAAAGCTATCCACGACTGTTCGGGAACAGACTGGAGAGAGATGTATCAGGTGTTCAACATGGGTCACCGCATGGAAATCTACGTCGCTCCCGAAACTGCAGAGAAGATAATCGCCATCAGCAAGAGTTTCAACATCGATGCCCAGGTAGTGGGCCATATCGAAGAGGGCGAGAAGAGCCTTACCATCCATTCTGAATACGGAACATTCAATTATTAATATATGGCAGAAAACAACAGCATATTATCTAAACTCGACGGACTGGAAAGCCGATACGAGGAGGTTTCAACCTTGATTACCGACCCTAATGTCATTGCCGACCAGGAGAGATATGTCAAGTTGACCCGTGAATATAAGGACCTGGGCGACATCATGGATGCCCGCAAGAGATATATCGACTGCATCAACTCTATCAAGGAGGCCAAGGACATACTGGCCAACGAGAGCGACCCCGACATGAAGGAGATGGCGCGCGAAGAGTTGGCAGAGAACGAGGCTCTCCAGCCCAAGCTGGAAGAAGAAATCAAGATTGCCCTCGTGCCCAAAGACCCTGAAGATGCCAAGAACGTGCAGATGGAGATACGCGCCGGAACAGGTGGTGACGAGGCTGCCCTCTTTGCCGGCGACCTGTTTCAGATGTACAAGAAGTACTGCGACTCAAAGGGCTTCACTCTCTCTGTGACCAGTGCGTCGGAAGGTGCCGTGGGTGGTTTCAAGGAGATAGACTTCGCCGTGAGTGGTGTGGATGTCTATGGCACATTGAAGTATGAGTCGGGTGTGCACCGTGTGCAGCGTGTACCTGCTACCGAGACTCAGGGCCGTATGCACACCAGTGCCGCCACCGTGGCAGTGCTGCCCGAGGCCGACAAGTTTGAAGTGACCATCAACGAAGGCGAAATCAAATGGGATACCTTCCGTTCGAGTGGTGCCGGAGGTCAGAATGTGAACAAGGTGGAGTCGGGTGTGCGTCTGCGCTATATGTGGAAGAACCCCAATACCGGTGAAACCGAGGAAATCCTGATAGAATGTACCGAGACCCGCGACCAGCCCAAGAACAAGGAGCGTGCGCTGGCGCGTCTGCGTACGTTTATCTATGACAAGGAGCACCAGAAATATGTAGACGATATCGCCAACCGTCGCAAGTCGCTGGTATCTACCGGTGACCGTAGTGCCAAGATACGTACCTACAATTTTCCCCAGGGCCGCGTGACCGACCATCGCATCGGTTATACCACCCATGATCTGCAGGGCTTCCTCAATGGTAACATCCAGGATATGATAGACGCTCTCACCGTGGCCGAAAACGCTGAGCGTCTGAAGGAAAGTGAACTCTAAAACAAATAGCATTGACATTATGAACAGACAAGAACTGGTAAAAGAGATATTTGACAAGAAGTCGTTCCTCTGCGTAGGACTGGATACCGACCTGAAGAAAGTTCCTACCCATCTGCTGAAAGAGGAAGACCCCATCTTCGCCTTCAACAAGGCCATCATTGATGCCACGGCAGACTACTGTGTGGCCTACAAGCCCAATCTGGCTTTCTATGAAGCCTTCGGCGTGAAGGGAATCATGGCCTTTGAAAAGACCATTGACTATCTGAACAAGCATTATCCCCATCACTTCGTCATCGCCGATGCCAAGCGAGGTGATATCGGCAATACATCGGCTATGTATGCCCGTACATTCTTTGAGGAGTACAACCTTGATGCCCTGACTGTCGCCCCTTATATGGGTGAGGACAGCGTGAAGCCCTTCTTTGGATATGAGGACAAGTGGGTAATCCTCTTGGCTCTTACATCCAACAAGGGCTCTTTGGACTTCCAGATGACTGAGGACAAAGACGGCGAAAGACTCTTTGAGAAGGTGCTGAAGAAGAGCCAGGAGTGGGGCGACGATACCAATATGATGTATGTGGTAGGTGCCACTCAAGGAGAGATGTTCAAGGACATCCGCAAGTGTGCTCCCACTCACTTCCTGCTGGTTCCCGGCGTGGGTGCCCAAGGTGGCAGTCTGCAGGAGGTGTGCAAGTATGGCATGACTACTGATTGTGGTCTGCTGGTCAACTCGTCGCGCGGTATCATCTATGCTTCGCAAGGTGAAGACTTTGCCGAGGTGGCTGCGCAGAAAGCCCATGAACTGCAACAGGAAATGGCAGCTGAATTAGAACGCATTGAACGATAGTAAAATCATAAGCGATCCGGTCTTCGGATTTGTAAAGATACCACGGGGATTGCTGCTCGACATCGTGAAGCATCCCCTGTTTCAACGCTTGACACGCATCAAGCAGTTGGGCTTGACCAATGTGGTATATCCCGGTGCCCAGCACACCCGCTTCCAACACTCATTGGGCGCTTTTCATCTTACGAGTGAGGCCATACTCTCGCTCACGCAGAAAGGCGTGTTCATCTTTGAAAGTGAAGCCGAGGCGGTTCAGGCTGCCATACTGATGCACGACATCGGTCATGGTCCTTTCTCGCATGTGCTGGAGAATACACTCATCCACGGCATCTCCCATGAGGAGATATCGCTGATGATGATGAATGAGATAAACCACGACTTGGGCGACAACCTGACCTTGGCCATCAAGATTTTCAAGGATGAATATCCCAAGCGTTTTCTGCACCAGCTGATTAGTAGTCAGCTCGATATGGACAGGCTTGACTACCTGCGCAGAGACAGCTTCTTTACCGGTGTGACCGAAGGCAATATCGGCTCGGCGCGTATCATCAAGATGCTCAATGTGGTCGATGACAATCTTGTGGTTGACTCCAAGGGTATCTATTCGATAGAGAATTATCTCACTTCGAGGCGGTTGATGTATTGGCAGGTGTATCTGCACAAGACAACGGTGGGTTATGAGAAACTGCTGGTCAATCTCCTCTCGCGTGCCAAGTATCTGGCTGACCAGGGAGAGACGGTCTTTGCCACTCCGGCGCTGCACTTCTTCCTCTATAACCATATAAACAAGGAGGCGTTTGTGGACAATGCTGAGCCGTTGCAGCATTACAAGATGCTGGATGACAGTGATATCTGGGCGAGTGTCAAGGCGTGGACCACCCATCGCGACCCCATACTCTCGTTGTTGTCTCGTAATCTCATAGACCGCCGAATCTTCAAGGTTGAGGTTCGCAGTACGGTAGTGGAAGAGGCAGAAGTGATGGATATAAGGCATCAGATAGCCCAGCGCTATGGTCTCTCTTTTGACGACACAGCCTATCTGGTCAATGTCTCTACCATCCGTAAGGACATGTATGACATCCACGACGACCACATATCCATATTATACAAGGACGGTACGATAAAAGACATCACGGAAGCCTCAGAAATACTCAATATATCGTTGTTATCAAAAAAAATATGCAAATATTATCTTTGTTATCAGCGTTTTTGAATTATATTTACTATATTTGCAAAAATTAATTAATACATAAACTATGGAGTTTACTGCTAAACAGATAGCGCAATTCGTGCAAGGAGTCATCGAGGGCGATGAAAATGCCTCAGTCACTACCTTTACGAAGATTGAAGAGGGTGTGCCTGGTGCCATCTCTTTTCTTGCCAATCCCAAATATACACATTATCTCTATGAAACCAAGTCTTCGGTGGTGCTCGTTGACAAAAGCATAGAACTGGACAAACCTGTAGAGACTACGCTTATCAGAGTAGACAACGCACGTGACTGCGTAGCCAAATTGTTGCAACTCTATGAGAGCATGAAACCCAAGAAACAGGGCGTAGACAAGATGGCATTCATCTCTGAGTCGGCCAAGATTGGCGACAATGTGTATATCGGCGCTTTTGCCTATATCGGCGACAATGTTGTGGTGGGCGACGGCTGTCAGATTTATCCTAATGCCACCATCTGTGACAATGTAAAACTCGGTAATAACTGTATATTGTACCCCAACACTACAGTCTATCACGACTGTCGTTTGGGCAATGAAGTTATCCTTCACGCCGGTAGCGTGGTGGGTGCCGACGGCTTTGGCTTTGCCCCCAATGCCGAGACTAACAGTTATGACAAAATTCCCCAGATAGGCAATGTCATTATAGAAGACAATGTTGAAATTGGCGCAAATACCTGTATCGACCGTTCTACTATGGGTAGCACGTTCGTAAGAAAGGGCGTCAAACTTGATAATCTTGTACAGATAGCACACAACACTGATATCGGTGAAAACACCGTGATGAGTGCTCAGGTAGGTATTGCCGGCTCTACCAAGGTAGGCCAGTGGTGTATGTTTGGCGGTCAGGTAGGTATTGCTGGACATATTACTATCGGCAACAAAGTATTCCTGGGTGCCCAGTCGGGTGTACCTGGCAGTCTGAAAGATAACCAGACCCTTATCGGTACTCCCCCTACAGACCAGCGTTCGTTCTTCAAGTCACAGGCCATCATCCGCAGATTGCCCGAGATTTACAAGCAGCTGAACGATTTGCAGAAGGAAGTGGAAGAGCTGAAAAAGCAGAAACAAGATTAATCACATATACCTCTATCATTTAGAGAACAGAGCAAAGTAATATATGGACACAGTAAAACAGACTACCCTTAAAGGTAGTTTCTCTCTCTTCGGCAAAGGATTGCATACCGGTCTTCACCTGACCGTCACCTTCAATCCTGCTCCAGAGAATCATGGATACAAGATTCAGCGTATCGACCTCGAGGGACATCCCATCATCGACGCCATAGCTGAAAAGGTAAGTGACACCCAGCGCGGCACAGTGCTTTCCAGTGGCGATATCAGAGTAAGCACTATCGAGCATGGTATGGCAGCTCTCTATGCAATGGGTATTGACAACTGTCTGATTCAGGTTAATGGTCCTGAGTTCCCCATTCTTGACGGTTCGGCCATGCAGTATGTCGAGAAAATCAATGAAGTGGGAATCCAGGAGCAGAATGCACCTAAGAACTACTACGTTATCCGTAAGAAAATAGAAATCAAGGACGAAAAGACAGGCTCATGCATCACTATCCTTCCCGACGAGGAGTTCAGCATCACCGCCATGTGTTCTTTTGAGTCCAAATTCATCAACAGCCAGTTTGCCACACTTGACAGTACCAATAACTTTGCCAAGGAGATAGCCCCTGCGCGTACCTTTGTGTTTGTTCGTGATATCGTTCCATTGCTCGAGGCTAACCTTATCAAGGGTGGAGACCTGGACAACGCCATCGTTATCTACGAAAGAGAAGTGGAGCAGGAGAAACTCGACCAGTTGGCCGACGTTCTCAAGGTGCCCCATATGGATGCCAAGAAGATTGGCTACATCCAGCACCGTCCGCTGATGTGGGAGAACGAGTGTACCCGTCATAAGCTCTTGGACATCATCGGCGATATGGCTCTTATCGGTCGTCCGCTGAAGGGTAGAATCATTGCCACCCGTCCTGGCCATACCGTGAATAACAAGTTTGCCCGACTGATGCGCAAGGAGATTAAGCAGCACATGGTCCAGGCGCCTATCTATGACCCCAACGGGGCTCCTATCATGGACAACATCCGCATCCGTGAGTTGCTGCCCCACCGCTATCCCATGCAGCTTGTTGACAAGATTACCGCTATTGGCCCCACAAGCATCACCGGTGTGAAGAATGTAACCAGCAATGAGCCTTTCTTCGTAGGCCACTTCCCACAGGAGCCTGTAATGCCAGGCGTCCTTCAGATAGAGGCAATGGCACAGTGTGGCGGTTTGTTGGTACTCAACCAGGTGGAAGAGCCCGAGCGTTGGTCAACCTATTTCTTGGGTATTACCGATGTGAAGTTCAGGCAGAAGGTTGTCCCTGGCGACACCCTGCTTTTCCGCGTAGAATTGCTTCATCCCGTACGCCACGGCATCAGCTCCATGAAGGGTTATATGTTCGTCGGCGACAAGGTAGTGTCTGAGGCTACATTTACTGCACAAATCGTTAAAAACAAATAATATGAACCAAATAAGTCCTTTGGCATACGTTCACCCAGAAGCCAAACTGGGAGACAACAATATTATAGGCCCCTTCTGCTTTATTGACAAGAATACGGTATTGGGTGATAACAATGTCCTTCAAAACAGTGTTACCATCAATCGTGGTGCTCGTATTGGAAACAATAATGAGATTTTCCCCGGTGCCAGCCTTTCCACCAAACCTCAGGACCTGAAGTATAAGGGTGAGGAGACCATCTGTGAAATAGGCGACAACAACAGTATCCGTGAGTTTGTTACCATCTCGCGTGGTACTGCTTCAAAGGGTACCACCATCGTGGGCAACAATAACCTGCTCATGGAGAATATGCATATCGCCCATGACTGTGTGATTGGTAGCAATATTATCATCGGTAACTCTACCAAGATTGCCGGTGAAGTGGTGGTAGACGATAATGCTATCTTGAGTGCCGAGGTGCTTTGCCATCAGTTCTGCCGTATCGGTGGCTATGTGATGATACAGGGTGGAAGCCGCTTCAGCCAGGATATTCCTCCTTATATTATTGCCGGCAAGCATCCCTTGAAGTATGCAGGTGTCAACATCATCGGTCTGCGTCGTCGTGGATTTAGCAATGAGCTTATCGAAAACATCCACAACGCTTACCGCATCCTTTATTCTAAGGGACTGATGAAGGAAGGCATTGAGGAAATCAAAAAGCAACTTACAGTTACCCCCGAGATTCAGTATATCATAGACTTCGTAAGTTCTTCCCAACGGGGAATTATCAGATAATGAAGACACTGGTTGTTGTTCTTGGGCCGACAGGCGTGGGAAAAACAGAACTCTGCCTAACTATAGCCGAGCATTTGGGCATTGACATCATCAATGCCGACTCGCGTCAGATATTTGCAGAGCTGCCTATCGGAACTGCTGCTCCGACCCAAGAACAACAACAGCGTGTTCATCATCATTTTGTTGGCAATCATCACCTTAATGATTATTACAGCGCCTCTATCTATGAAGAGGAGGTAATGGCGTTGCTGTGCGACAAGTTTGAGCGTGGTGATGTGGCTATGCTTACCGGTGGAAGCATGATGTATATTGATGCCGTATGCAATGGCATCGATGATATCCCAACCATCGATGACGCTACGCGCCAGATGATGAAAGCCAGACTTGAAACCGAAGGTCTTCCTGCGCTTGTTGAGGAGCTTCGTCGGCTTGACCCCGAACACTATCTGATTGTTGACAAGAACAATCCTCGCCGTGTCGTCCATGCCTTGGAAATCTGCTATATGACTGGCAAGACCTACACATCCTTTCGTACCAACAGCAAGAAGGAACGTCCTTTTCGTGTCCTCAAGATTGGTCTTAATCGCGACCGCGGAGAACTCTATGAACGTATCAACCAGCGTGTTCTTGACATGATGGATGCGGGTCTGGAGGACGAGGCTCGCCGCTGTTATCCCCTCAAAGGACTCAATTCGCTCAACACTGTAGGTTATCGGGAGATGTTTGATTATTTTGATGGACTCACCGACCGCGCCGAAGCAATCCGTCGCATCCAGTCCAACTCCCGCAGATATATGCGCAAGCAACTCACATGGTTCAAAAAGGACCCTGAAATCGTATGGTTTCACCCGGATAACGTTAAAGAAATCATAAATTATATCGACACACACTTATTAGACAAATAGTTTTCGTACTTTTGTACGTGCATAACAGCTTGTTTTATTAACTATGGATAAAGTTAAATTCCTCTACCTGTGGTGTAGGGCCAAAATCACAGCCTTTTGGGCGTGGTACAAGAACCTCTACGTGGGCGCTCCCGTATGGAAAAAGGCGTTGATAGGATTTGTTTCCGTTATCGTTTCTTTCCTTTTGTATTTAGGCGCTGTTGACATCAACTTCCTTTGGTTGTTTGGTAAGTCACCCGGTTATTTCTCCGGCATCCTTAATCCTCAGACCAGCCAGGCTTCTGAGATTTACAGTGCTGACGGTCAGCTCATTGGCAAGTTCTTCAGTGAGAACCGTACCCCTGTTAAGTATGAAGAGATTACTCCTGATTTCTTCAAGGCCCTTGTTGATACCGAGGACGAGCGTTTCTACAGCCATTTCGGTGTTGACCCCATTGGTATCTTTGGCGCCGTCAAGGATGCTGCCTTGCGCCATGAGGGCCGAGGCGCTTCTACCATTACCCAGCAGTTGGCCAAGAATATGTTCCGTGTCCGTTCTCACTATTCTACTGGACTTTTGGGTAAGATTCCCGGTCTGCGCATCCTGATTGTCAAGAGCAAAGAGTGGATTATTGCGCTGAAGTTGGAGTCACGTTACAGCAAGAAGGAGATTATCACGATGTATGCCAACACCGTTGACTTCGGTTCCAATGCTTTTGGCATCAAGACTGCCGCCAAGACCTATTTCAATAAGTTGCCCAAGGAACTTACCACCGACGAAGCAGCCGTCCTTGTGGGCATGCTCAAGGCTACCACCTATTACAATCCTAAGAGTCATCCCGAGAACAGCCGCTCACGTCGTAATGTCGTGCTGAGCAACATGCTGAAGCATGGCGATTTGTCGCGAAGCCGCTATGAGGAATTGAGCAAACTCGATATCAAGCTCAATTACAAGGTGGAAGACAACTATGATGGTCAGGCCACTTACTTCCGTAATGCCGTTGCTGAAGCCTGCGACAGTCTGCTTGTCGGCGTCGGCGCAGGTGTCGGTTCCGATGATGATGACAACAAAGCGCCAGACCTCTACACGAGTGGCTTGAAGATTTATACTACCATAGATACGCGTATGCAGAAGTATGCTGAAGAGGCAGCCAACAAACAGATGCGTATCATCCAGCGCAACTTCAACAACCATTGGGGTAAGGAAGAACCATGGCAGGATGAGCACCACCAGGTTATCCCCGGCTTCATCGAGGGTATCGCCAAGCGCCAGCCCTTCTACAAAGCCTTGGTCGAGAAGTTCGGCGAAAACGCCGACTCAATCGACTATTATCTCAACAAGCCCCACAAGGTCAAGGTCTTTGACTATGCCAATGGGGAGATTGAGATGGAGATGTCCAGCCTCGACTCTATCCGCTATATGGTGCGCTTCATGCACTGCGGTATGGTTGCTATGGAACCCCAGACCGGCGCTGTAAAGGCATGGGTGGGCGACATCGATTTCAAGCATTGGAAGTATGACAAGGTTACAGCCATGCGTCAGCCTGGTTCTACATTCAAGCTCTTCGTATATACCGAGGCGATGAACCAGGGACTTACCCCGTGCGACAAGCGCCGCGACGAGCAGATTAGCATGGATGTCTATGACAGCAAGAAGCAGGAGATGACCCGTTGGACTCCCACCAATGCCAACGGAACCTTCAGCGGCGACTCTATGCCTCTCAAGTCTGCCTTCGCCCGAAGCGTCAACTCTATTGCTGTACGCTTGGGTCAGGAGATGGGCATCAAGCGCATTATCTCTACAGCCCACGCCATGGGTATCGACAGTCCGCTCGACGACGCCCCCGCCTTGGCCCTCGGTTCCAGTGATGTGCGTCTTCTCGAGTTGGTCAACTCCTACTGCACCGTGGCCGACAATGGCCGTCGCCATAAACCTATGCTGGTTACCCGTGTCGAAGACAGGGACGGCAGGGTCATCTATCAGGCCGACACCCAGTCTGAGCAAGCCATCTCCACCAAGTCAGCATTCTTCATGCAGCAGCTGCTACAGGGAGGTATGCGCGAGCCGGGCGGAACATCGCAGAGTCTGTGGGGCTATGTCGGCGATGTGCGCGATACCGAGTTTGGTGGAAAGACGGGTACCTCCAACAACCATTCCGATGCTTGGTTCGTGGGCGTCAGTCCGCGTCTCGTCGTAGGAGCATGGGTTGGTGGCGAATATCGCTGCATCCATTTCCGTACTGGTGCCTTGGGGCAGGGTAGTCGTACGGCTCTCCCCATCTGTGGTTATTTCCTCCAGTCGGTTTTCAAAGACCCCGCTTTCCAGCAATATCATGGCAAGTTTGTCAAGCCAGCCGATGCCGACATCTCGCGCGTTGACTACATCTGCGACAGCTACTATCAGAAAGCCAAGAACGACAGTACAGCTACTGATAGCCTTGAGCTCAATTCGGAAGAGATAATACTTGATGAAAACGGCAATCCTGTCATCCGAAAGGAAGAGAAGTCCGAAGTCGGAACCTCTTCTGAGCCCGGTTCTCAGGGCGACCACAAGCCCCATAAGCCCACCGATCAGGCAGTTCGTTTTGATGATTTGTAATTATCCATAGGTTTGGAACATATCAATCTTGACAACGAAGAGTTTCAGAAAGCTCTGCAAATCATACAGTTTACCCGTCGCTCGCTTTTCCTTACCGGAAAGGCAGGCACGGGTAAATCTACGTTTCTCCGTTACATCTCCGAGACCACCAAGAAGAAACATGTTATCCTCGCGCCTACTGGTATAGCCGCCATCAATGCAGGTGGCTCCACGCTTCACAGTTTTTTCAAGCTCCCCTTCCATCCTCTGCTGCCCAATGATACTCGCTACAACGTGCGCAATATGCGTAAGACGCTGCGCTACACCAGCGAGAAATGCAAGTTGCTACGCGAGGTCGAACTGATTATCATCGACGAAATTAGCATGGTGCGCGCCGACATCATCGACTTTATTGACAAGGTGCTGCGCGTCTACAACCGCAATATGCGTGAGCCGTTTGGCGGCAAGCAGCTTCTCCTTGTCGGTGATATCTATCAGCTTGAGCCTGTCGTTCGTGAGGAAGACCGTCAGTTGCTTGCGCCTTTCTATCATTCCCAGTTCTTCTTCGATGCCAAGGTCTTTGCCTCCCTCCAGTTGGTAAGCATCGAACTGACCAAGGTGTATCGCCAGAACAGTCCCACCTTTATCAACCTGTTGGACCACATCCGTTCGTCGCATGTCACCACTGCCGACCTCGAGATGCTCAATCGCCAGGTGGGTGCCGACATTGACACCTCCGACTCATCGCTTTCCATCACGCTGTCCACCCGTCGAGACACCGTCGATTACATCAACAGCACACGCTTAGCTGAGCTTGATGGCGATGCTACCATCTTTGACGGAACCATCGAAGGCGATTTCCCCGAGAACAACTTGCCCTCTCCACTCAAACTCGAACTCAAGGTGGGCGCGCAGGTACTCTTTGTGCGCAACGACAAGGAGAAACGGTGGGTCAATGGCACTCTGGGCACAGTCACTGGTTTCTCGCTCGATGTCGAGGATAGTAAAGATGCCATCATCTATGTCCGTACCGAGGATGGAGTGGAGTTTGATGTTGAGCAGGAAATCTGGAGCAATATCAAGTATACGTTCAACGAGAAGGAACAGAAGATTGAAGAGTCTGTTCTTGGCACTTTCTGCCAGTTCCCTCTGCGTTTGGCGTGGGCCATTACCGTCCACAAGAGCCAGGGCCTTACCTTCCGCAATGTCAAAATCGATTTCAGCGGCGGAGTCTTTGCTGGTGGTCAGACCTATGTCGCCCTTTCGCGCTGCCGTTCGCTCGAAGGCATCAGCCTCAAGAGCCCCATCCGGCGTGAAGATGTCTTCGTCAAGGCTGAAGTTTCCCGTTTCGCCAAAAACTATAACAACCAGCAGCTTATTCATGCCGCTCTCGAACAGGGCAAGGCCGACAAGCAGTATTATGATGCCGTCAAGGCATTTGATGCAGGCGATATGCTGGCCGCGCTGGACAACTTCTTCCTCGCAATCCATAGCCGTTACGACATCGAACGCCCTGTTGCCAAGCGCTACATCCGTCGCAAGCTCAATGTCATTAACCAGAAGGACCAGGAGATAGCCCGTTTGAAGGAAGAAATCAAGAAGAAGGAGAAATTTCTCAAGAAACTGGCTGTCGAGTATGTCGTCATGGGCCGCGAGTGCGAGAAGGAGCATTTCACCGAGGCTGCCATCCGAAACTTTGAGAAAGCCCTTGAGCTCTGTCCCGATATTCCCGAAGCGAAGCGACGGTTGAAGAAACTCAAGAAAGACTGATTCCCTATATACCTTATTATATATATGACTACAGGCAGACAGAAATGCGACCTCCTGAGGAGCATACGCCAGCAGCTGGCTATCGAGTATGGGTTGGATTACACTCCAGCAGAGTGCCATCATGTGGGCGACTGTCCCGGCACTTGCCCTGTGTGTGATGCCGAGCTTGCCGATCTTCAGCGACAGCTCGACGAGCGTGGTATCACCGAAGTTGCGGAGAAAATAGATATCCGCAGCACCATTACTACCATAGAGCCTTTTGAGGAATACCACGAGTTGGAAGGTCTCGCCGGTCCCATGTCGCGTGGACGGGATGCAAAGATTACGGACATCCCCGAGGGAATTATTCCTGATGACATGCTGTTGCAAGGAGAAATCATGCCGACAGATTATCTTGACCGCGATTAACCTTTTCTTCATTGCCCCTTCAATGTGGCAAAATAAAATAATTTTGCCCTTTTCCTTGCGCATCCGACTGATTATGCCTAATTTTGTAACCTAAACACTTTATTAAAATAGAACAAATGGCAACACCGCACATTTCAGCCGCAAAGGGCGATTTCGCCAAGACAGTGCTTATGCCTGGCGACCCGCTTCGCGCAAAGTTTATAGCAGAGACATTCCTCGAGGATGTCAAGTTGGTAACATCGGTTCGTAATGCCCTCGGCTATACCGGTCTGTACAAGGGCGTACCAGTTTCAGTTATGACCAGTGGCATGGGAATGCCCAGCATTGGCATTTACTCTATGGAGCTCTACAAGTTCTATGGTGTAGAGAACATTATCCGCATCGGTTCGGCTGGTAGCTATCGCGACTGGCTCAAGGTGATGGATGTCACTCTTGCCGAGGTCGCAGTGAGCGAGTCTTCCTACGCTCTCGTACAGGGTGGTTGCAAGGACAACGCCATCAAGCCCAGCCAGGAACTCAATGACGTCATCAAGGCCAAGGCCAAGGAGATAGGTATTGAGTGCAAACCCAGCGTAGTTCATTCCAGCGATGTCTTCTATCGTGATGCCTCACAGGGTACATGGCAGGATATCATCAAGCAGAATGGCAGCGACTGCGTAGAGATGGAGAGCTTTGCCCTCTTCCACAATGCCAATATGACAGGCAAGCGCGCAGCCTGCCTGCTTACCATCAGCGACTCTTTTGTCGACCACACCGAGTTGTCAGCCGAAGACCGTCAGAATTCGTTTACCAAGATGATGACCCTGGCGCTCGAGAGTGCCATCGTGCTTTAATCTGTATTAGTACGCATTATAGAAAAGCGCAGACCCCGGCAGGGTCTGCGCTTTTTTAGGTATGCTCGGCATGAGCTTATTCTAATGGGTGCAAGTCCCTAACAAGCCCTAATAGCGGGAATTGTATAGCCAATAGCAAGGGTGTCCACTGCGAGGTGGGATCTGAAGGAAGCTGACGGCAAACATCTGACCTAACGTTCAGAAATTTCATATAAGGCATTTGACCATGGATGAGATTGCTACACAAATCAAAGTCCAATAGCTATTCGGGATGGTTGTTGTAAATGAAGTAGGTATAAGATGGAAAGATAATGCCCTTATCCGAGGAGGTCTTGCGGACATGATTCGAATAGTTTTTTTTACGAAAGTCATGGAGTAAAGCTTGCCGTAAGAAGTCAGCAGACGCCATAGTAGTGCAATACTCGATAACGTTGCATGAAGGGCTGAACCTAACAATCAAGCGATAGTAATTGAAACATACCTTATGAAGGAAAGAATGCAGAAAACATTATCCCAAGTTAATGGCTGCCCCCAAAGAGATAGGTCGGAAACCGAATGGTATGGGGGAGTGCAGACCTTCATGTGGATGTGTGAAGACAACATCGTGGAAGTACCATTCGACAAGGAACACCTTTTCGAGCAAATCCTCAGTCCTTCAAATCTCAACCGAGCCTACAAGGCGGTGATGAGAAACAAGGGCTGTGGTGGTATCGACAAGATGTCGTGCGAGCAGCTGCTCCCATGGCTCTTGACCAATAAGGAATTGCTCA
>UMBZ01000219.1_pt1 | contig 20393 bp, 18 predicted proteins | sample 1964091 | NCBI WGS metagenome assembly UMBZ01 (sample SAMEA4835954, study PRJEB28245) | human gut metagenome | biome: gut microbiome; material: fecal sample | place: Denmark | collected 2008
AAAGAGAAGAAGACTGCTCTGAAGAAGGCCGAAAAAGAAGTGGCATCTCTGGAAGCGAAGAAGGTAAAGGCAGATGCTAAGGCTGCTGAAGAAGCTAAGAAGACCGAAGCGGAGGCTGTGCTGAAGAAGCTGCTGGCAAGCGGTATGAGTGCGGACGAGATTCTGGAAAAGCTGAAATAAAATAACCCAAGAAAAAATGAATGCCGTGTGGACAAACTGAACTCCAGGAGTTCACACGGTAATTTTTGAAGGCCGCTATATAGTTTATAACGAAAATAAGAATTGAATAGAAATAAAAGGAATGGAGCGTGAGAAAATGAATTTATCAAAAATACATCATATTGCAATCATCGTATCTGACTACGAAGCTGCTAAGGATTTCTATGTGAACAAACTGGGATTCTCTGTTATCAGAGAGAACTACCGTCCAGAGCGTAAGGACTGGAAGCTGGATCTTCGTGTCAATGAGCACACAGAACTGGAGATTTTTGCTGAGGAAAATCCGCCGAAGCGTGTGAATCGCCCGGAGGCCTGTGGTCTACGTCACCTTGCGTTTTGCGTTGATAGCGTGGAACAGACGGTGAATGAGCTGGCGGAGGTAGGGATTGAATGTGAGCCAATCCGCGTGGATGATTACACCGGCAAGAAGATGACTTTCTTCCACGACCCGGATGGACTGCCGCTGGAGCTGCACGAATAATCATGGGAGAGAAAAGAGCATATAAAGCCAGAAAGCCTGGTGGAGGCAGGAAGAAGCTGAAGCCGGAGTACGATGCCGGGAAAAATCTGAAAGAGCAGATGGAAAGTGCAGTGGCGCTTTATGAGGAAGACTGCTCCCTCCAATCCATCGCTGATGCTCTAGCTCTAAACCCCATCAAGGTACGGAAGCTGCTCATCACGGCAGGTGTGTATGAATCGGAAGTGGCGGAGAAGGTACAGGATACTTTTGAAGAATATAGAGAAACACAAGACTACAAAACCTCCATACTCTCAACGGCAAACACCCTTGACCTTTCCAAAGCTTCCGTCACCTCGTACCTACCATATCAGAAAGGTGTGTACTTCCCAAGTACAGAGAAAGAAAAGATCAGTGTTGGGGCAGAGCGGCAGCGGAGATACAGAGCAATGAAGCGATGGAGGACTGATCCGACAGAAGAAAACTTCTGGGGAGTGGTTCTGGCTTATGCTGGTGTGAAATTCAAAACTTACTCCGGGTTGCCATTCTCTTACGAAATTAAAAAGGGCAGGAATGGCGAGTACACAAAAGAACTGTGGATTGACAGACGGGAGAAAAGTAAAAGCCTGGCATGGAGTTCTATAGTTTTGGCGCTGAAGAATATTAAAGGGGAGGTAGTAGAACGCCCGAAAGCTTTGGGTGATATCCGGGGCGTGACCTACATATACGGAATGTTCTATCGGTTCGGACTGATCGATGTGCCGGACAAGGTAAAGGAGAAGATGGGGCATCCGAAAGACCGCAAAAAATAGGTTGCTATGTACAGAAGTGTGCGGGTAATATGTGCCGTAACTGAGGATGTGAATCTCAGTTGGGAAGGATGGTAGCATTATAGAAAAATTGAAGGAAATGCTGGAGAAGTACATTAATAAAACGGAGCCGGAGTATTATCCGCCGGTGGAGAACCTGCTGGATCTGATCTACGAGCATTACACGGAGAATAATCCAGTAGAGAAAAACACAGTTGCCGGGAAAGCAGCAAAGGCCAAGGAAAAGGAACTGGAAGAGTGGCTGTGTGGCTTGGATGGTATGGATAGGCTGGTAGATGACTACGTCGGAGATAAGATTCCGCTCTGGGAAAAGATCATGGACCGACAGGGAACGGTGTGTTGTGCATGGGAAAAGACCGCTTTTGAGGAAGGCCTGAAAGTCAGAATTCGGCTCATGATGGAAGTGTATAGTTTATGACGGAAATAAAGTGAACTCATGGAGTTCAAAAAAGCCCTCGCTTGTTATGGCGAGGGCGTGTGTTTTTATTTTTCAGGCTTTTCAGCTTTTTTCTTCTTCGGTGCAATTTTGTGGCCTGAGTAGATTGCCATGCCCATGCAGACCAGAGAGCCACAAGCAAAATACTTGTGAGCCTGCGTCAGTTTCTTGCAGCCCGTGTAGAAGCATCCTGCCATGCAGCCAAGTGCGCCGAGTGACCAATATTTATGTGCTTTCATTTTGTGTGTCCTCCTCATTATCTGTGGTTATTATCCGCCCCATCTCATCGATGGAGTCCGAACTACCAGTTTTTCTTAATAGTCTAACAATTATAGACAGCATTAATACAGGACAACTGTATGTGCTGTTAGACGATGAGAAAGTTGCAGCGTGTGTCATAGCAAACGATGAAAAAGTCGATGGCTATTCAGATGCGCCGTGGCAGATTGATTCGGATGAGTGAAAATTGGATCTACTGTAAGCAGAGAAATATGCTATATGGAGCAGCTATTTTGAGATTGCAAAAAATATCAGAGCATAAAAAATTCAGCTTGCAATAATAGAATTCTCATGTTAATCTAATACCACGCAGTTATCATTCTGATGAACTGCAAAAAGATCTATGAACCAAATCGGTAATTATTCAATAAGCTCAGAATTCCGGGCAGATAATCCGATGACAAACCCAAAAGATGAATATTGTTTGAAGATTATGTGATTGAGGAAGTTTGTTTTTTCAAATATCTGATTTTAAGGGATAGTTACTTCCATAGAAAACTATCTTGTGTTAAGATAAATATAACTTTAGAATTCTTTTCTTCAGGCAATCATTCATCCCACAGAAGAGAGGAGAATTCTATGAAAGAAATGCATATCTTAGAATTGTCAAAACTTCCGCCGGAAGAGAAAAATGAGACAAGCCTGTTGCAGTGGATGCGCTTTCTTGGAGGAAAAACCAGAAAGAATTTTGAAAAAATGGCAAAGAAAAATTCTGAATTGGAAGAAGCATATGACGTGTTGGATAAATTAAGCGCAGATGAAAAGAAGAGGTTAGAATACGAGACAACTTGTCATTTATCCAGTAAGATGGTAGAATCAAAATACATTGGAGCGCGTGATATTTTTTGACAAGATGCATCTTTGCAGTTGCAGCGGTAAAATGTCGGAGAGGAGTGGATGACATGACTTTTTTAAATATTCCGAAAGGAAGATCGGATTTCGAGACAATTCGTAGAGATGGATTTTACTATGTCGATAAGACAGGATTGATTGGTGAAATCCTGAAGTCATCCGGTACTCAGGTTACATTAATAACTCGTCCCCGTCGCTTTGGAAAGACGTTGGGAATGAGTACACTTGAATGCTTTCTGGATATTCAAAAAGATAGCAAAGGTTTGTTCGAAGGTTTGGAAATTTCAAAACAAAGAGATATTTGTGAGGAATGGATGAATCAGTGGCCTGTGATGAGCTTGAGCCTTAAGGCGGTTGAGGGAAATGATTTTTCAACTGCGTATATGCAGCTTGTTTATGAAGTCGGAGAGCTTTTTAAGAAGCATGAATATCTCATGGAAAGCCCTGTGCTGAATGCAGAAGAAAAAAGGAAGTTTGATGACATTCGGTATGGACGAGCGGGGAAGATCGAAGTAATGCGTTCGCTTCAAATTCTCTCAGAGTTTTTGAGCAAGTATTACAATAAGAGTGTAATACTTCTTATTGACGAGTATGACGTTCCTATGGCGAGAGCAACCAGCAATGGCTATTATAAAGAAATGCTTGAAATAATGAAGGGATTTATGCAGGCATTAAAAGATAATCAGTGCATTAAACTTGCTGTTATTACTGGCTGTCTGAAAATTGCAAAGGAAAGCATTTTCACAGGTACAAACAATTTTGTCTCAAACACGATTACATCCTCTCGATTGAATGAGTACTATGGATTTGTTCAAAACGAAGTTGATAGAATTCTTGAAGATGCAGAAATCAAGGGTAAGGGAGATATTATGAAGAAGTGGTATGATGGATATCATTTTGGAGATGTCGATGTTTATTGCCCTTGGGATGTGATGTGTTATGTTGATGACCTGCAGAAGAATCCTAATGCAAAACCAGATGAATACTGGAAAGATACAAGTGATAATGCAATTATTCGTTCATTTATTGATTATGCGGGTGCAAGCATTACGAAGAAGCTTGAAACACTGATGAATGGTGGATATATTATTCAGAGAGTGGATGAGAATTTAACTTACGACTATTTACATTCTTCTGAGGAAAATCTGTGGAGCTTAATGTATTTGACGGGATATTTAACGCAGGTTAGAGATTATAAAAATGATGATGACTGGCAAGACAACATGGTGGCATTGAAAATTCCAAATTTGGAAATCAAGCAAATTTTCGAGACAGAAGTTTCTAAGTGGTTTGAGGATAGTTCTAAAAAATGGAATAGAACGGAATTGTTTTCATCTGTATGGAGTGAAGATTGTGATAAAATAACAAAAGAAGTGAGTGCGTTATTAAGGAGAACTATAAGTTACCATGATTACGGAGAAGACTTCTACCATGCATTCTTAAGTGGTATTTTTGCAGGAGCCGGATATCAGGTGGATTCAAATAAAGAACACGGAGAAGGCAGAAGTGATGTTGTTGTCTGTGATACCATCAATGGTCACGTGGCTATTTTCGAGGCTAAACGTGCAAGGTCGGTAGATGAATTGGAATCCGAGTGTGAGAAAGCATTGCGGCAAATTGATGAAAGAATGTATGCAAGGGATTTTGAGGACGAGTATGACAGTGATCATATTCATTGCTATGGCATTGCATTCTATAAAAAGCGTTGCCTGGTAAAGAAAAAATAATAAGATAAACAAAAAACAGGAGTCGCTGCGTACAACACGGGTAACGCAAACCGACTCCTGTTCCATTTTCACTTAATCACCGATATCAGTATGTCCCTGCTCGAATTCCCATTGGAGACCGTATTTGTCAATAAAGTAGAAATAGCGCACTTCACTGAGGATTTTAGCTGTCTGCTGTTTCCTTTCATCCATTTCTTTCATATTCTGATCGAAGAAATGAACTTCATCCGGATAGGTCTCGCTGATCTGGAATACTTGATAATCGTCAGTCTCATTGATCAGACGTGTGTCCGGCATGGATTTAATATGTAAAAATGCTTCGTCGATGTTCGTGATTTTCAGTGCTACATGACGTGCGCCGCTGACATCGTTGGCAGCGAAGAAGACAGGTTCTTTTCGTCCTTCCGGTGAATGGTACTGCATGAGTTCCAGTGTCAGTTTTGTGCCCGGTACATTTACAAAAGCGATAGAGACATCGCCGTCGGCAGCTTCTTTGACAAATCCGCCGGCTTTAAAGAAACCTTCGTTTCTCCAGTGGGACAGGTAATGATCCGGTACAACGCCCAACAGTTTCCGGTAATAGTCAACCGCCTCCATCATATCATCCACGAAAATACATACATGGGATAATCCGGCGAATTTTGGCATAGCAGCCTGTACATTTGAGTTCATCATTTAAATCAGATCCTTTCTTCATAAATTTGGGTCACAATGAGTAACGATCCCAAGAATGTTTTATTATGTGTAAGTATAAAAGAAAAATGCAGAAAAAACGTGTTCCTTTCGTGAAACCATGTTTTTTCTGCGTGAAATAGTGATCTGATTTTCTGCAAAGATCAGCAGTTAAGGATGACGCATGCTGTCAGAATACCGTCTTCCATCTGATAACGGATATTTCCATCGTATTTATCAATAGCCATCAGGATACTTTCTATCCCGGTTCCTTTTGGCTTGATGATATCATTTTCAATCACAAGGTCCGTTTTACAAGGGTTACTGCACACGATCACAAGTTTCTCCTTTTTCATACGGAGATTTACTGTGATCTCATCCCGGGAACCGCATTCGATACATCCGTTTACTGCATTTTCCAGAAGATTTGAAAGAATCGCAACAAAATCCATATCTGCAATTGTTATATGCTCCGGTGTGTCGGCAGTTATAGAGATCGCAATTCCTTCTTTCTGTGCTTGATTATAAAAATTGTTTAAAATGGCATTGACTGTAATATGTGGGCAAAAATCAATCTGACTTGCCGCATCCAGGCTTTGGATAAATTCTTCTATATAATGTATTGCTTCTTGTGGCTTCTGTTGTTTCAGAAGCAGGTCAATGTTTTGCATGTGATGTCGAAAATCATGACGCATGGCTTTGGCGGTTGATGCATGTTCTTTGGCCATGGCAAGCTGTCCTTGCAGGTATTGTACATTTTGAGTGATCAGTTCCATCTTCACTTCGGCATTCATGTGTTGGATCGTGCCAAATACAATCCACAGTACTGCACAATAAATCATCATGGTTGTGATAAACAGGATCATCTGTTCGACGGTATGACCATCATGCATGAGGAAGTTGATAAGCGTTGCAAACACGGTTAAAAACAGAAAGGACACGAGGGAAATAGAGTACCAGGTCCGTTTTCTGTCTCCGGGCACTGTACGCATATAAGGTCGCGCAAACCACAGATACAGCAGGACTGCAGGAACATTCAACAGTATTCGTACCAAGCTTCGTATATATATCTGTTTTACAATGGATAAATCCGGAAATAATCCATCACAGATCAAAATAGAAAGGCAAATGATGATGCAGAACAAATTTGCATAAGTAAGGATCAAAAATATTTTTTTGCTGAAACTGTCAGATGAAGTATATAGGAAAAGTAGAATTGCTGGCAGGATGGTTCCGACAAATGAAAATGGAATCACATACGGAGAGTCTTTGCCAAGCAGGGAATATGCAAGTATGGCCCATAAAGTGAAGAATATAGCGTAAAGTCCATAGAGCAGAACCGTTTTTTTGATCGGATATTTTCGTTCTGTCATAGAAGCAAACCAGATGATATGTGCTACAACAGTGAGTATTGAGGTAACAGCCAGATGATTCATTGTATCATTACATCTCCTTCAGAGTGATCGAACTGCTGCTGAGTTCGGAATTGATAATTTGAGTATACCGTATCGTCAAGGGGATGTCCACTTTATTATTTTTCTAAAAATGATTGGAAGAGTCAGATTTATAGTGTATGATAAGAATGCAGGGTTAAGCTGTCAGAATTTACAACAGGAGGTTTACATCATGGAAAAAGCAAGGGTGTATTATACTGATTTCCGGGCGAAGCTTGGCGAAGGTCTTCCAACGAAGCTGAAACGTCTGATGAAGAAAGCAGGAATCAGTGAGATTGACATGGAAAATAAATTTGTGGCGATCAAGATGCATTTTGGAGAGATGGGGAATATCAGTTATCTACGTCCGAATTATGCCAAGGCGGTTGTTGATGTCGTGAAGGAGCTTGGAGGAAAGCCATTTCTTACAGATTGTAATACACTATATCCGGGCAGTAGAAAGAACGCACTGGAGCATCTTTACTGTGCATGGGAGAATGGATTTACACCGTTGAGTGTCGGATGTCCGGTGATTATCGGAGACGGCCTGAAGGGAACGGATGATATTGAAGTTTCGGTACAGGGAGGAGAGTACATAGAGAAAGCGAAGATCGGACGTGCCGTGATGGATGCGGATGTATTTATCAGTCTGACGCATTTTAAAGGGCATGAGACGACAGGTTTCGGTGGTACGATCAAGAATATCGGAATGGGATGTGGTTCCAAAGCCGGTAAGAAGGATCAGCATTCTGTTGGTAAGCCGACGATCGATCAGGAAGCCTGCAGAGGATGTAAGAGCTGTCTGAGAGAGTGTGCGAATGATGGCCTGATTTATGATGCTGATGCAAGAAAGATGTCTATTGATCTTGAACATTGCGTTGGTTGTGGAAGATGTATCGGAGCATGTAACTTTGATGCCATTTCATTTATGGACAGTGCGGCGACAAAGGTATTGAACTGCAAGATGGCAGAGTATACAAAGGCGGTTGTGGATGGAAGACCGAACTTCCATATTTCACTGATCGTTGACGTATCACCGAACTGTGACTGTCATCCGGAGAATGATGCACCGATCCTTCCGAATATCGGTATGTTTGCCTCTTTTGATCCGCTGGCACTGGATCAGGCGTGTGCAGATGTCTGTCTTAGCGCAACACCGTTGCCGCACAGTCAGCTTGCAGATCGTATGGAAGAAAAGAGTTTCTGCGATCATCATGATCATTTTGAGAATACGACACCGAATTCAGAGTACAAGACTTGTCTGGCACATGCAGAGAAGATCGGTCTTGGAACAAGAGAGTATGAATTGATCTATATGAAATAAATGTCAGATAAAAGACGTATTGTAGCAAATGGTTACTGTTCACTCCCGTGTCAATCACTTCGCTGATTGACACGGAGGATGTGTGTTTTGACTTGAATGCATCTCGCCCCATCGCCAAAGGCGATTTAAAATGGCGAGATGCGTTGCTGGTCGCACATCGTGTGAACAGTAACAGCAAATAAGCTTTACAATAAAAATGTTTTAGGAGGAATTGAAGATGAGTGAATTAAGAGTTGAGAGAAAAGAAAACATGGCTGGTGGAAAGGGACACGTTATCATCAAGCACATTCTGGAAGATAAGGAACTGAACGGAAAGTGCAAGATGTATGCAGAAGTTACACTGGAGCCGGGATGTTCTCTTGGATATCATGAGCATCACAACGAGAGTGAGACATATTATATTCTTCGCGGGGAAGGAAATTATGATGACAATGGACGTATCCGCCCGGTGAAAGCAGGAGATGTGACATTTACACCGGATGGAATGGGACACGGATTGACGAATACAGGGGATACAGATCTTGTATTTATGGCACTGATCATTTTGGATTAATGCATCGTATTTTTTGAGACTGGCCCGTAAATTTTAAAAGTGCATCCGGCAATGATTTCGTAATTGATTTCATTGCCGGGTGCACTTTTTGTAAAGGGAATATTGTATTCTAATTGGAACTTTTGTATTTTCTGATCAGGCAGGAGATGACTCCGGCTGCACACAGTCCAAACAATACATTGTGGAGGGAACCGTATACATCAAGAGCTCCTTTCACTCCGTAGATCACTTCCGGTGAATCAGGGAGCAACGGGCTGAAGAGGAACGCAGCATAGGAAACTGCGAATACAAGGATAAAAGACCACAGGCCTCTTCCGGTATCTTCTCTCCAGCTGGAGACTCCGTCACGTACGCGGACGCGTGTCATTGACCAGAGAAGGGAGATGAATTCGAAGAACAGGAAGAGGGCAGCTACACATAAGTAAGCGGCCAGAGTCTGGGAAATCTTCTGTGTCTGGATTGCCTCCTGGATATCTCCGTACGGTGTGCTTGCACGGTAAAAGTTGTAAAGTACAAATGCTGTTGTGGCCAGAATTAACACAATAGAAAGCTGCTGAAGCAATGTGCTTGTGAGCCTTGATAATGCCTTTCCGCCTTTTTTGATCGGTGCGGCAAGTTTTACTCCGCCACCGGAACGTTTCCTGCCGGAGGAGCGTCTGTCGTAGTCGCGATCATTATATGAATCATTATAAGGATTGTTGCGATTTGATCGTTTGTTAGGAGTGTTATAATCATCCTCATAATAATCATCCTCGTAATCTGCATCCTCTTCATAATCATCGTCATATTCAGGAAGTACTTCTTCGAACTGGTTGTCTTCGGAATCGTTAAAGTTATCTCGGTAATCGTCTGCGTTCATAACGATCGTCTCCGTGTTAGAATCAGGCCTGTTTATTTGTTTTGTATCTTCAGAAGTATGAAAATTGATTTCCGGATCTTCTTCATATGTAACTTCAAAATCATCATCGAAAATGTCTGAGAAATCATTCTTCGGGCTCATATCATTTACCTCACTTTCCATTTGAAACCATGTCATTGCATGTATCTCACTATGTTATAACGTTTTCCGTGTTTTCTCAACCCTTTCAAATATGAATTTAAAAATTTTTAAGATTTTCAGTGTCTGAAATATCTGTTATACTGGAAGGGCGATGTGATTGATAAAAATGCAGAAAAACAGAAAGCAGGGAAAAGAATGAACTTAATTAATATAGAACATATTTCTAAAATATATGGGGAGAAAGTGATTTTTGATGATGCATCGTTTGGTGTTCAGCAGGGGGATAAGATCGGGATTGTTGGGATTAACGGAACCGGAAAGTCAACTCTTTTGAAGGTGGTTGCGGGAGAGGAAGTGCCGGATGAGGGGCAGGTTGTTCGTCAGAATGGTCTGAAGATTGCTTTTGTTCCGCAGAATCCGACATTTCCGGAGGGGATGGATATCCGTTCCTACGCACTTCAGGATGCAGATGCGGAGAGCTGGCAGGTGGAAAGTAATCTGACGGAACTTGGGATCACGCAGTGGGATCAGAAGATTGACACTTTATCCGGGGGACAGAAGAGACGTGTAGTTCTTGCGAAGATACTTGCAGGAGACTTTGACGTACTTCTTCTGGACGAGCCGACGAATCATCTGGATCAAGAGATGATTTCCTGGTTGGAAGATTATCTGAGATCTTACCGTGGAACTGTTCTTATGGTAACACATGACCGCTATTTCCTTGATCGTGTGACGAACCGTATCCTGGAGCTGAGCCATGGAAAGATGTATGGATATGATGCAGATTATTCCGGATTCCTTGAATTGAAGGCGCAGAGGGAAGAGATGGAGCTTGCAAGTCAGAGAAAGCGTCAGAGTATTCTTCGGATGGAACTGGAATGGGCGAAGCGTGGATGCCGTGCGAGAACGACAAAGCAGAAGGCAAGACTGGAACGTCTGGAAGCGTTGAAAGCAGGAAAAGCACCTGTGACGGATCAGACGGTGGAGCTTGATTCTGTAGAGACAAGAATGGGCAAGAAGACGATCGAACTTCATCATGTCAGCAAGCGTTTTGGGGAGAAGAAGATTCTGGATGATTTCAGTTATATTGTGCTTCGCAATCAGCGGCTTGGAATTATCGGACCGAACGGCTGTGGGAAATCAACGATTCTTAAGATGATCGCAGGTGTGCTCAAGCCGGACGCAGGGGAGATTGAGATCGGCGAGACGATCAAGATCGGATATTTTGCACAGGAAGAACAGCATATGGATGATTCCCAGCGTGTGATCGATTATGTGAAGGATATTGCGGAGTATGTGACGACGAAGGACGGACAGATCAGTGCGAGTCAATTGTTGGAGAGGTTCTTATTTACACCGGATATGCAGTATGCACCGATCGGTAAGCTTTCCGGAGGGGAGAAGAGAAGGCTTTATCTTCTTGGTGTTCTTGCGGAGAATGCGAATGTTCTGTTGTTTGACGAGGCCGGAAATAATCTGGATATCCCAACACTTACGATCCTTGAGGACTATCTGAATTCATTTACAGGAATCGTGATCACTGTATCACATGACAGATATTTTCTGGACAATGTAGTTGACCGTATCTTTGAACTGGATGGAAACGGCGGGATCCGACAGTTTGAGGGAGGATACACGGATTATGTAGAGGCGAAGAAACGCAGATTCGGAGAGGAAAGCAAAGATATCAGAGGAAAGTCTGAACTTAAGCAGGAAGAAAAGTCCACGGAAGAAGAGACGCAGAAGAAAGGAAAGAATTGGAAGGACGGACAGCGCCAGAAGGTGAAGTTTTCTTTCAAGGAGCAGCGTGAATATGAGACAATTGATGAGGAGATTGCAAAGCTGGAAGAAAAAATTGCGTCTCTTGATCGTCAGATTGCCGCAAATGCAACGAATTCAGTGAAACTGCGTGAGCTGATGGAAGAGCAGGAGAAAGTAAGAGAGCAGCTCGAAGAGAAGGAAGAGCGTTGGATGTATTTGAATGAACTGGCAGAGGAATTTGGTTTGTGATGAAAAATCTCAAAAAGAGGGTTGACAAAGCCGGTTCTAGTTGTTAATATTAAGTAAGTAAAAAACAGAACGCACTCTGTTTTATACAAATCATGGAAGGAGCGAACCAGTCATCTTAGTCAGTCATAATATTTTCGCTTCCTGAAGTGAGAAAGAGAGGATACATATGAGAAGTCAGGTATTTTCACTGCTCGTAGATAACAATTCAGGTGTCTTGAGCAGAATTTCAGGACTCTTCAGCCGTCGTGGATACAGCATTGACAGTATTACGGCAGGTATGACAGCAGATCCTAGATTTACAAGGATTACAATTGTTTCATCCGGTGATGAGCAGATCCTATCACAGATTGAAAAACAGCTCCGTAAGTTGGAGGATGTTGTGGATATCAAGGCTTTGAAAGCAGAAGAATCCGTTTGCAGAGAGTTGATCATGGTGAAGCTTCGTGCGAATGCCGCACAGCGTGGGGAGATCATCTCGGTTGCAGATATTTTCAGAGCGAAGATCGTAGATGTGGAAGAAGATTGTCTGATCATTGAATTGACAGGTACACAGAATAAGCTGGAAGCTTTCCTGAATCTTCTGAAGGATTATGAGATACTCGAACTGGCAAGAACCGGAATTACCGGACTTTCCAGAGGCAGCAAGGATGTTGCATTTTTCTGATCCGGTCAGGATCGGAGAACCGCAGGGAGAGCTTGTGGAACAGATAAAGCTAGTAAAGGGCAAGACCTTTCACTATATAGGATACCCCCGCAGAGATCGGGAGCATTCTACTCTATATTTTAAATTCAATTAGGAGGAATGCAAAATGGCAGCAAAAATTTATTATCAGGAAGATTGTAACCTTTCTCTTCTCGAAGGACAGAAGATCGCTATCATTGGATACGGAAGCCAGGGACATGCACATGCACTGAACTTAAGAGAGTCAGGATGTGATGTTATCATCGGTCTGTACGAGGGAAGCCGTTCTTGGAAGAAAGCAGAAGAGCAGGGATTCAAAGTATATACAGCAGCTGAAGCTGCAAAGCAGGCTGACATCATCATGATTCTGATCAACGATGAGAAACAGGCTAAACTTTACAAAGAAGACATCGAGCCAAACCTTGAAGAGGGTAACATGCTTATGTTCGCTCACGGATTCAACATCCATTTCGGAACAATCGTACCACCGAAGAATGTTGATGTTACAATGATCGCACCTAAGGCACCAGGACATACAGTAAGAAGCGAGTATCAGGCTGGAAAAGGAACACCTTGTCTGGTAGCTGTAGAGCAGGATTACACAGGAAAGGCTCTTGACAGAGCACTTGCTTATGGTCTTGGAATCGGTGGAGCAAGAGCCGGAGTTCTTGAGACAACATTCAGAACAGAGACAGAGACAGACCTCTTCGGAGAGCAGGCTGTACTTTGTGGTGGTGTATGTGCACTTATGCAGGCTGGATTCGAGACTCTTTGTGAGGCTGGATATGATCCGAGAAATGCATACTTTGAGTGTATCCATGAGATGAAGCTGATCGTTGACCTGATCTACCAGTCAGGATTCGCTGGAATGAGATATTCTATCTCTAACACAGCTGAGTACGGTGATTATATCACAGGACCTAAGATCGTTACAGCTGAGACAAAGAAAGCTATGAAGAAAATTCTTTCCGATATCCAGGATGGTACATTTGCAAAAGACTTCCTGCTTGATATGTCTGATGCAGGTGGACAGGTTCACTTCAAGGCTATGAGAAAACTTGCTGCTGAGCACCAGTCAGAGAAGGTTGGAGCTGAGATCAGAAAGCTTTACAGCTGGAGTGATGAGGACAAACTGATCAACAACTAATCAGTTGTCTGAGATTATAGAATAAGATAATAGAAGACCGGTACTTTCAGGTTAAGACTTGGAAGTGCCGGTCTTTTTGACTGAGGCGTCGTGCAGCAGCCAGGCATCTCTAAAATGCTACGCATTTTATCGATGTGGCGTATCCGCCACATAGTTCTAAGAATACAGAATCTCGCTCATGCGAGCATGGCTCGAATCTGTATCCTTAGAACTGCCTGGCTCTGAACGTATTATAAAGAATGTGCCTTGGCACATTCTTGCGCCTGCGGCGGTCGCTTGCGACATCTACATTGTACGCCGCAGTGCGCATCTTGAGCGGAGCGTTTGTTATATATTAGGAAAGTACTTTCCTAATATATAACAAAAGGCGCATCTGCCATGACGGTAGCAGATGCGCCTGAAAATTCTATTCTCTATTTATAATTAAGCAATAGAGTCAACAGCTTTGGAAAGACGAGCGATCTTTCTGGAAACTGTTTTCTTGTGATAAACACCCTTGCTTCCAGCTTTGGAAATCTCAACGATTGCTGTGTGAAGAGCAGCCTTAGCAGCCTCTACATTCTTCTCAGCTACAGCTGTCTCTACTTTCTTTACAGCTGTTTTAACCTTAGATTTGATTGCTTTGTTTCTAGCAGCTTTTGTCTCTGTTACTAAAATTCTTTTCTTTGCAGATTTAATATTAGCCAATGTGTGCACCTCCAAAATATTCTATCATATGATTTTCAAATGTGATTCATGTGTTCAATAGACTCGGACACGGACGTTCTATCGAAACATACTCATTTATTCTAGTCCAACAAACGTGTTCTGTCAATACATATTTTACAAAAAAATGCTAAAAATAGGCTGTAATAAGACAAATTATGGTTACTGTTCACTCCCGTGTCAATCACTCCGCTGATTGACACGGAGAAAAGGGAGGCTATGATGAAAAATTACAGTGTGCGTACGGATCTTGCACTTGAGGAGAAGGAACGTTTTGCATCTGACAATGTAGAAGTGCAGGGAGTTGTTCTGGAGGAAGAGTATGACGAGGAGAATGAGATCCGGCTGACCCGTGTGGTGATCGAGACGGAGAATGGAGCGAAGATCATGGGAAAACCGACAGGTATTTATCTGACACTGGAATCTCCGGATCTGGCATTGGAGGTGGAAGGAAATAGCAGGGTATTGCAGGAACGGATCTGTGATTGCATCCGGGAATTGATTTTTCATAAAATTTCCTGTGAAGATGGAAAAGAATTAAAGATTCTTTTTGTCGGGCTCGGTAACAGAGCGGTGACACCGGATGCGCTTGGCCCTTATGTTGCAGATCATCTGGAGGTAAACCGGCATATAGTAAAAGAATACGGAAAATATGCGATGCGTACGGAGCAATTGATTGTTCTCAGTGCAATTGTTCCCGGCGTGATGGGACAGACGGGGATGGAAACGGCGGAGATTGTCCGTGGGATTGTCCATGAGACGAAGCCGGATCTGATCCTTGCAGTGGATGCACTTGCTGCGCGAAACAGCAGACGATTGAACCGGACGATCCAGATTGCCGATACAGGAATTCATCCGGGTTCCGGTGTTGGAAATTACAGGAATGCAATGACGGAAGAATCTCTGGGGGTTCCTGTGATTGGAATCGGAGTGCCTACGGTTGTTGATGCGGCAACGATCGTCAATGATACGATGGAAAATTTCATCACTGCACTGGAGCAGTCGCAGGCATTAAGGAGTACAGGAGAGATTTTGCGCTCTTATAGTGCGGCGGAAAAATATGAGTTTGTAAAAGAATTGATCTCCCCACATTTAAATGGAATGTTTGTGACACCAAAGGATGTGGATGAAATGGTTCATCAGATCAGTCATACGATAGCAGCGTCCTTGAATCTTCTTTTTTCTGATATAAATGCAGGAGAAAGTGAATAGAATGATAGAAATGAGCGGAAGGACTCTGCAATGCGTGTGTATAAGAAAAAAACAATCCGACGTATGAAATGGTATGGGGTGATTCTGGTTCTGTCAGGTATTCCGTTAGGAATTGGGATGGGCCGGTCATTGGAAGAGGGGAGAACATTTTTATTAGAAGAAAGTCAGACTTATGCGCAGAAATTGTACCTTCCGCTTTTTTCTTATCAGAAAGAACAGGAATCAGAAAGGGAAGAGATCTTCAGGCTTCCACTTCATGTGTGGATGCCGTTGGCAGGATATCTGGAAGATCAGACAGAAAAAAGGGGAAAGAAAGAACCGGCGGAAGTGTTGGAAGATGAGGAGACGATCGCATGGATTCTTCAGTGTCAGGCAAATGATGAACATGCGGTAGATGAAGAGGGAAAACTGGTCGGAGCAGAGCCGGCAACTCAGGAAAGTGCTGTAGAACAGCCGGTTCCGGGAATGGATCTTTCTATTGAGCGGCTGCGTGATTTTGAATATCTGACAAGCAATCTTTATACGATAGACAGTTCTACAATGATCGGACCGGAGCAGCTTAATGTGGATGATCTTTTAAACCGGAGTATGAAGATAGATCAAAGTACAGGAGGTCCGAAAATTTTGATCTTTCATACGCATTCACAGGAAGAATTTGCAGATTCCATACCGGGTGATCCATCTACAAGCATCGTTGGGATTGGGGAATATCTGACACAGTTATTAAATGCGGATGGGATTGAGACGCTTCATGACAGCGGAGTGTATGATATTATTAATGGGAAGCTTGACCGCAGCAGGGCATATGAGAATGCAGAAAGTGCAGTACGGCCGGTTCTGGAAGCGAATCCGACGATTGAAGTTGCAATCGATCTTCACAGAGACGGTGTAAATGAGAATACACATCTGGTAACGGAAGTGAATGGAAAACCGACTGCGAAGATTATGTATTTTAATGGATTGAGCAGGACACGGACAAATGGCGATATTGCCTATCTGTATAATCCATATATCCAGGATAATCTGGCGTTCTCCTTGCAGATGCAGATTGCATCGGAACAGTATTACCCGGGATTTGCAAGGCATATTTATCTGAAAGCTTACCGTTATAATCTTCATCTGCTGCCAAAGTCTCTGTTGATCGAAGCAGGGGCGCAGACAAATACGGTGGAAGAGATGAAGAATGCAATGGAGGTACTGGAACGGACATTAAAGCGGGTAGTTACAGAATAAACGGTTGTTGGACAGTTACAGTCCTTTCCTATCAGAAGAAGGTTGACAGAACATATGAGCGAAAAAGAAGTTGAAAATCAGATGGTTAAATGATATCATATTTGTTGATTGACTGTATAGAACAGTTTGAGTTCGAGAAAGAAGGAGAAAGAGTAATGGCGGGAAATAATACATACGATGCAGGGAGTATCGCGGTATTGGAAGGTCTTGAGGCAGTACGGAAACGCCCGGGAATGTATATAGGAAGTGTTTCTACAAAAGGACTGAATCATCTGATCTATGAGATCGTGGATAATGCAGTAGATGAGCACCTGGCAGGATTCTGCAGTGAGATCCAGGTGACATTGGAAAAAGACGGATCTGCAACCGTTTCAGATAACGGTCGTGGAGTTCCGGTTGATATGCATCAGAAGGGTGTATCTGCGGCTCGTCTGGTTTATACGACACTCCATGCAGGTGGTAAGTTTGATGATTCTGCATATAAGACAAGTGGTGGACTTCACGGAGTAGGTTCCTCTGTTGTAAATGCTCTTTCTACTTATATGGATGTGAAGATCAGCAGGGATGGATTTGTTCATCATGACCGGTACGAGAGAGGAATCCCGGTGATCGAACTGGAAGATGGACTTCTTCCTAAGATCGGAAAGACGAGAAAGACGGGAACAACGGTAAATTTTCTGCCGGATGATACGATCTTTGAGAAGACGAAGTTCAAAGCGGAAGAGGTTAAGAGCCGTCTGCATGAGACTGCGTATCTGAATCCGAATCTGACGATCGTGTTTGATGATAAGAGAGATGGAAGTGTTGAGCACATCGTTTATCATGAACCGGAAGGAATCATTGGATTTATCCAGGATCTGAACCGTAAGAAAGAAGTACTTCATGACCCGGTTTATTTTAAAGGGGAAGCAGACGGGATTGAAGTAGAGGTAACCCTGCAGTATGTGAATGAGTTTCATGAGAATGTACTTGGATTTTGTAATAATATTTATAATGCAGAGGGCGGAACACATCTGACAGGATTTAAGACAACCTTTACAACTGTCATGAACCAGTATGCGAGAGAGATAGGAATCCTGAAAGAAAAGGATGCGAATTTTACCGGTGCAGATATCCGTAACGGAATGACTGCAATTGTATCCATTAAGCACCCGGATCCGAGATTTGAGGGGCAGACGAAGACAAAGTTGGATAACCCGGATGCGGCGAAAGCAGTCAGCAAGGTAACAGGAGAAGAGATTGTTCGTTTCTTCGATCGAAATCTGGATACACTGAAGACAGTTCTTTCCAGTGCGGAGAAAGCTGCGAAGATCCGCAAGACAGAAGAGAAGGCAAAGACCAATCTCCTGACAAAGCAGAAGTATTCTTTTGACAGTAACGGAAAGCTGGCAAACTGTGAGAGTAGAGATCCGAAGAAGTGCGAGATCTTTATCGTCGAGGGAGATTCCGCCGGTGGTTCTGCGAAGACAGCGAGAAACAGAAATTACCAGGCAATCCTTCCGATCCGTGGTAAGATCTTAAATGTCGAGAAAGCAAGTATTGATAAGGTGCTTGCCAATGCAGAGATCAAGACGATGATCAATGCATTTGGCTGCGGATTTTCTGAAGGATACGGAAATGACTTTGATATTACAAAGTTGAGATATGATAAGATCATCATCATGGCCGATGCCGATGTCGATGGTGCACATATTTCTACCTTATTGCTCACCTTATTCTATCGCTTTATGCCGGAGCTTATTTTTGAAGGACATGTATATATTGCAATGCCGCCACTTTATAAGGCAATGCCAAAGAGTGGAGAAGAAGAGTATCTGTATGATGATAAGGCACTGGAACGTTATAGAAAGACACATACAGGTCCGTTCACACTTCAGCGTTACAAAGGTCTTGGAGAGATGGATGCGGAGCAGCTCTGGGAGACAACACTGGATCCGGAGAGACGTATGTTGAAACGAGTAGAGATTGAGGATGCCCGAATGGCTTCGAGTGTAACGGAGATGCTGATGGGAACTGAAGTACCGCCGCGTCGTAATTTTATCTATGAAAATGCGACAGAGGCAGAACTGGATATCTAAGGAGAAGAAGAATGAGTAATGAATCACAGATCATAAGGACAGAATATTCTGATCTTATGAAGAAATCTTATATTGATTATGCGATGAGTGTTATTATCGCCAGAGCACTTCCGGATGTCCGTGATGGTCTCAAGCCGGTTCAGCGTCGTACACTTTATGATATGTACGAGCTTGGTATCCGTTATGATAAGCCTTATCGTAAGAGTGCACGTATCGTCGGAGATACGATGGGTAAATATCATCCGCATGGAGACAGTTCCATCTACGATTCTCTTGTAGTAATGGCGCAGGACTTCAAGAAGGGACAGGTTCTTGTTGACGGGCACGGTAACTTTGGATCCATTGAGGGAGACGGAGCTGCTGCGATGCGTTATACAGAGGCGCGCCTTACGAAGTTCACGCAGGAAGTATGTCTGGCCGATCTGGATAAGAATGTTATTGATTTTGGTCCGAACTTTGATGAGACGGAGAAGGAACCGCTTGTGCTTCCGATGCGTGTGCCGAACCTTCTGATCAATGGTGCGGAAGGAATTGCAGTCGGTATGGCGACAAGTATCCCGACACATAATCTCTGCGAAGTGGTCGATGCGGTCAAGGCATATATGAAGAATGACAAGATCACTACAAAGCAGCTGATGAAATATATCAAAGGACCGGATTTCCCGACCGGAGGAATTGTGGTCAATAAGGATGATCTTCCGGCAATCTATGAGAGCGGACAGGGGAAGATCAAGCTGCGTGGAAAAGTGGAAGTGGAAGAATTAAAAGGCGGCAAGAAGCAGCTTGTGATCACAGAGATCCCATACACGATGATCGGAGCCGGAATCGGAAAGTTCTTAAACGATGTCTGCAATCTTGTGGAATCCAAGAAGACGACAGATATCGTTGATATTTCAAACCAGTCTTCAAAAGAAGGAATCCGTATCGTGATCGAATTGAAGCGTGGTGCGGATGTTGAGAACCTGAAGAACATGCTTTATAAGAAGACACGTCTGGAAGATACATTTGGCGTAAATATGCTGGCGGTTGCGAATGGCAGACCGGAGACTTTAAGTCTGAAACAGATCATAGAACATCATGTGGATTTCCAGTTTGAGCTTGCAACGAGGAAATATACAACTTTGCTTGGCAAAGAGCGGGAGAAGAGTGAAGTTCAGGAAGGTCTGATCAAAGCATGTGATGTGATCGACCTGATCATTGAGATTTTACGAGGAAGTAAATCTGTAAAAGATGCGCGTGCCTGTCTGGTAAACGGTGAGACGGAAAACATTAAGTTCAAGTCTGCGATTTCCAAAAAGATGGCGGCAATGCTCCGTTTTACAGAACGTCAGGCAACGGCAATTCTGGAGATGCGTCTTTATCGTCTGATCGGTCTGGAGATTGAAGCACTTCAGAAAGAACATGAGAAGACATTAGAAAATATTGCCCGTTATGAAGATATTTTAAATAACTATGATTCTATGGCAGGCGTGATCATGGAAGAGCTTGACAGTTATAAAAAAGAATTCGGAAGAAAGCGTCGTACCGTTGTGGAGAATGCAGAA
>UMBZ01005444.1_pt1 | contig 20295 bp, 25 predicted proteins | sample 1964091 | NCBI WGS metagenome assembly UMBZ01 (sample SAMEA4835954, study PRJEB28245) | human gut metagenome | biome: gut microbiome; material: fecal sample | place: Denmark | collected 2008
ATGTTCGGTAACCCAGCCGACACCGACCGACCAACCTCTGAAGAAGTGGTCGTGCCCTCGATGAACTTATGGTGCAAATTCGGTAGGTTGAAGGTCGTCGACCCGTCACCCGATCCGTATTTCGTCCCGATGACGGCAAAGAGCGCGGCATAGGTCGTACGCGAGACTGCCGCGCCATTGCACTGCAGCCATCCATCAGGAACCGTGTGAAACGCCGAGATCATGCCCGTAGGAACCGACAACGGCTTAAGCTTCGGAAGCATCTCCGTCAGCGCCTGCTTGATCTGAGCAAGAGAAGGATTTGAAATAGCCATAATTTACTCCGTGAACGGTTGCGACTGGCTGCCCAACTTGGCAACGCTGTTGGTTAGGGCTTCGAGAATCTCTCTGATCTCGACGATCTGAGCTGCCGTATCGCCTCCGATGAGATGACCGCCTTGGGTCGAACCATCACCGGCGTAGAGGCCCCACGTCTCTACGTTGAGCGCGAGTTCACCCTTTGCCAAGACCACGGCGCTAAGTTCGGAGGTCGTGTACGTCTTGATCGTGAGCGTGACACCGCCCCCCTTCAGATCGATCTTGTCAGCGAGCTTCTTCTCCGTCACACATCGATCAGCAAGCGAAGGGGTGCTGAGCGTGCCGTCCTTTAAGACGCTCCCAGACAGAGTTTTATCCTTCGCCCACTTGAAGCTCTGCAGAGCTTGAAGATATTCGGTTGTAGATGGCGGCTGAGCTGGATCAATCCCACATTCCTCAAGAAGAGACAGACGCATTTGGTCGATCAAGAAGTACCAGGCCGCCCCCGGTTTCGTGGCAGGAGTGCCCGTCTTCGGATTACCGGATGTCGGATAACCTCTGGATGAGAGCGTCGTCAAATCCGGAGGAGAGTCAAGTGCTGATGCTTGCCAAGAGCCTTTTAACATCATTCTTCCTCATACATAAAAATCACGTGGACATGAGCGGGCGCGAGCGCTCGGATCATGCATTCAAGTAAAGCGTTGCCCCACCTGGCAAGAGGTTCATCCGCAGACCAGGTGACATCGAGATATTCAGCATTGCCGTCGGAGCGGATAGTGATGCCAAGCGTCATGACGGTCGTCCATTGATGATCCCAGAACGCCTCCGTCACATCGGAGTCGACGTCGTGCTCTTTGAACGTCGTGACCTTCGCCTCAAAGCCGAGCGTCGCGGCCAGGCTTTCAAAGAAGGCCGCCGTCAATCCAAGGTTCGATGTGATCTTGGCCAGAAGTTCCTGGCGCATCTGCTCGAGTGAAGGATCGACAATTGCGGCCAGACACTCGGACGGAATACCCCAGTCATCAAACCATCTGCCGAGTTCCTCAACCGACGTTCGAGGATCTGATTCCTCAATGATTGCACGAATGCGTTCGTCGACGCGGGCCGCCTCACGCGCAAGCGCGAAAAGTACGGCATCCAACACGCCGCCCCTTCGTCGCTTCCAGATCGGACCGCGAGGCAGCAACGCATTAATCTGGTGCGTGTAGTGTTCTTCTATCAGTGCCATGGTCACACCCACGAAACGGTTCCGGGAACATAGATTTCACCCGTCGTAGTCCCGACGTCATCGGTCGGAGAGATGATGCGATAGGAGAGAACCTCGCTCACGCCGGAGATCGCACGGTCAAGACTCGTGCGCAGGATCGGTCCACCAGGCTTCGACTCCGACATCACAACGCTTTCGATCGCGCTTTCTATCTTCGCCTTCACCGCGATGTCGTCAGGCAAGAGATCGATCGTGACGTCGAGCGGCTTCGGGATTGGGGCTTCGACGTGCAGGATGCAGGTGACGGGCATCATGGACTCGATGTACTCCGTCACGCGCTTGACCATGACCTCGTTCGGAATGCCGTTTTCAGTCATCCCGTCGGTCATGAAGCGGACGGTCACATGTCCTTGGCCAAGCTCTTGCGGGTAGCACCAGGCTCGCGTCACGCCCGCCACCGACAGGGCCCAGGCGACATAGTCGGCTTTGGTCCCCGCCTTTGGCGGATTCTTCTGGCGTTGGAGCAGTCGCTCACGCAAGCTTTCGTCATCCTCAGCATCCGTCCCGCCCGTGAGTTCACCCGCGACAGCCGTCGACATGATCCCCGCGATCGGACTCACAAGTGTGAGCTCCATGCCGGCATCGGCATTCCCTGCCGCGCCAGGCTTCGCAGCTCTGATTTGGGCGACCTTGTCCTCATCGAGGTCGGTCGTCGTGAGGTAGATCATGTCGTCGCCTGACTGAAGCTGCGTACCTGCCGGCACATGACCATCGCCTGAAAATGTCACAGATCCAACAGCAGAAGCGGCCTGTTTTCTGTAGACCCCGTACTCCGACGCGCGCCTTTCCAGATACGCCCCTTCTGCCGTCGAGCTGAAGATCTGCCTGATTGTGAAGGCGATCAAGCCATGCAGTGAGTGCGATACGCCTGCGATGACGCGGCTGAGTACGGGAACAAGCGTCCAGCGCATGGCCTTCTTGCCGAGACGGCTCTCGGCGTCACTTTGCACGCGTGTAATGAGTTCCTGAAGACTCGGACGTTCAAACGGCATGTCACCCCCAAATTTTCGTGAAAACGGCATCGATGCGATCACCGTTCGGCTTGTAGCAAATCACGTTCAGCGCGATCCGATCGACCGCATCACGCGATGCCGTGACGTCGATCCGCGACGCCATACGATCATCGATCAGCCACTGCAGGCCTTCCTTCGCGTAGGCTTCCGCACGACGAATCGTCTCTGCAGTGACCTTTTCGCGTTGCAAAAGCCAGAGTCGTGAGCCAATGCGATCGCCCGGCACGACGGCGTATGTGTCACCCCACCACCCTTGACGATCCGGCGCATCGATGCCGTCATCCGGATTGGACTTTCGCCATGAAAAAAGGCTGATCAGCACTGCCTGCGCAAGCTCATCAGCCTCGAAGTCGGATAGATCTGCCTCCCGACCGTTGATCATCAATTCCATGCTCGCCTCACTTCGGCGTAGACGTTTCTGACCCGTCGCCCTGTTCAATGTGAACGTGTTGCTGCAGACTGATGCCGCCCGCATTCACATCGCCTGTCGTCGTCAAAGAACCGGACACAGATGCACCCTTGCCACCGCTCACGGCAAGCCCACCACTCACGGTCAAGCTTTTGTCGATCGTCGTGTCTCCAGTGATGTGTATCGTGCCTGCATCGATCGTGACAGCTGAGGCCTTGAGCGCGGCAGAACCTCCGACGTTAATAGAGGCATTGCCTTCGACGTGCGACGTGACGTTACCGCCGACCGAAATTTCGGCATCCTTGGTGACAGTTGCCTTGAGCCACCCGGGCGTAAAGACTTCGAGGCCTTCACGCGTGAGATGGACCTTCTGGCCGAGATCGTCGAAGATCGCAACCTCACCCGTCTTAAGCGGCTTGAGTCGATAGCGGCGGTCGGCGATGCAGAGCACCACTCCGTGCGACCGATCACCATCGAAGAAGAGAGCGAAGGCCTCGGCATCCGGATGTGGCTCAGATGAAAAGCCATAAGGCTCGACATGCTCAAGGTCATCACGCACTTCGTCAGCAAGAAGACGGACTTGTACGGAACGCATCTTCTTCATACCATCGGCAAGCGTCATGACACCACGTGCGAAGAAGTCTGAAAACCTGCTCATAAAAGAAAAGCGACCGCATTTCTACGATCGCTCTAATCTAAAAAACGTAAAAGTTGGACAATCAGCGCTTGCGCTCCCAAGTGTCCTGGTCTTTCTGCGTCCACTCTTCCGTGTCGGACGTACCGTGACGCCAAACGGTCACTGTGCCATCAAGGTTCTTATGGACCTTCTCGACTTGGCCAACACGGTTGGCGTCAACAGGGCGACGACCCTCCCGAGCTCCTGGCTCTCTGTGGTACTTCAGACACGTCGACCAGGTACCAAACTCATTCCAGCCGCTTTCGTCGCAGACAACCCTTGCCATGCAAGGCACCTGCATGGAAAGAAACGCGGCGATCAGTATCAAAATCGCTTTCCTCATTTGACAACGCCTACCCACGCACTTTCTTTTGCATCAGAACTTTTACTAGCACCAGAGGCTGACTCTCGTTGATAACCATCTACGGGCAACACAGTCAACGCCGTCGTCATACCTTGGGCGGATAGTGAAAATGTCAACTTCACAATCAGTAGACTATCCTTGATACCTAACAGTTTATCAAGGACCCGAACAACCGAATTGACCTTCCACAAGTTCCCGTCAGATTGTCGCCACCCTTGTACGGTATAGGTTGCCGATTGGTATTGAGCCTCTCTATACCGCCGCTCAAAGTCCGCGCGTTTACCGCACGTCATCTTCGCGCTTTGCCCTTGATCCTTGATGACCAAGAGCCTGGGGCGTGTCACGAACTTCGAGTCAACAATACCTTTGTCTTCGGAAGCAGAACGACCAAAGTCAGTATCCGTCCCAGAATGCTGCCCAAGCACAACATACCTGCTGAAAAGTTTTGAAGCATCGAAGCTCGCCTTCCCCGTCAGAATGTTTTTTCCGAGTTCAAGCGAATCGGTGCAGTCGCCGGCATCACCAACATCAACGATCACCAGATCCCCAGCCTCATCATCCGTGACGACCAAGTTATCTTTTGTGATCAGGCGGTTGATGGACTTGTGAACCGTCTCGCCCGGAACAACCGTATGATTCGTGAGCTTGTCGCCGAGTTCGTTCAATGCGTGTACAGCGATCCCGTACGGCGCTGCCAGAGATGCCATGATCTCGGAAGTGCGGATGCCTTTCCACGACGTCGTCTGGATCCCCGCAGGTGGTATCTCATTCTTCGCCCCGTCCTTCCCGACGACGACACCCTTCCAAGAATTTTCACCACCGGAAGATGCCATCCCGTACTTAGCCACGGGGCAGCACTCAACAAGATCGACGGTCTTAGACTTTCCCTGCACCTGCACGCGGACATTTTTACCATCGTAGCTGACGGCCACCACCGTGATGTAGCCGGTGCAGACCAAATCCTCGCCGATGAAGAGCTGGACGAGCTCACCGTTTCGCAAGCGATGGAAATCGGTATTGCCCGGAAAAGTGTCCGTCACCTCAAGCGCGAACGCCCTCGTCAGCTGATCTATGCCGATGTCAATCTTGACAGACTTCCAACCGCCGTACTCACGGCCATTGACCTTGATCGATACGGCGTTATTCATCTGCCATCACCTTCAAAGAGTCAGCCGAGCAGAAACCTTCGTGCTCAACTGCGTTGCGAATCACAATCTCCTGATCCCTGGCCGCGTCGTCATGGTAGTCGTATGCATGAACCAGTGCGGGCAGAACCTCACCCGGCTCAACGATGTAGACGCGGCCGCGACGGTTTGCCTTTTCTGTCAGGACTTCAAAGACGGCAACCCTCGCCTTTTCAAGAGCGAGATAGGAGTCGTCGTTCGTCGTCATCAGAAGCTCGGCATCGATAGCCTCAAGCAACTCCTGGCGCACTTCGATCAGGTCGTCATAACTCTTCGTCACCGTTTCCTTGAGCGTCTCGCTTGTCACGACATCGTCCTCGATCGGCGGAAGCTGATCGTTCTTCGTTCCGATCAGCGCACTCACGCCGACCATCTGAGCAATCAGACTTTGACGAATCAAGGTCTCGACAGCGGCACGGTTATGCATGACGGCCGACTGGACATCGGACAGCACCGTGCCTTCGGCCTTGGCCTTTGCCAGCGCCTTCGTGCCGGACGACATTTTCTCGTGCTTGGTCAAGTTCTTGAGCTGCTTGGCTACTCGAGACCAGGCACGCGCAGACGAGGCTACGCGAGACAGACCGAGCGCCCCCATGAGGTTCGAAGCGAAAACCTTCGGATCCATGCTGATGAGCGACAAGCCCTTCTGAGCAAGCGAGCTGATCTCGTCCACCTTGTCGAAGATGGCGGCCAGGTCCGCGGAGCTGATGATGCCGAGCTTGTCGAGCAAGTCACCAGAGAGCGCAGCATCGACCCATTCGGACACACAAGACAGATCGATCGAATCACAGAACTCCTGAATCGCGGACTTCTCGACTTCGTCGGCCGCTTCAAGTGCCGCATCCGTCGTGTCCTGCGTCTCCTTCGGGAACTCAAGATCACCTGACTCGACGGCCGTCAACTTGATCGTTGCGATGCGCCTTTCCGTCGTAAAGCTCAGAGTGCTTTCGGCTGTCAAGCTGGCCTGCATCTCACCGAAGTGAGGATGCACGAGCTTGCCCGGCCCCGGCTCTTCGATAGCGGCCAGAAGCTTCTGCGCCTGCTTGATGTAGTCGTCTCCAACGATGAAGGCGGTGAAAGTGAGCTTACGGCTGGCACGTCCGATATCTTCTACATAGGGCTTGTCCCTCTGAGGATACTCATGTAGGACGGTACGTCGACCGGCTGTCAGCTCCGTGCTCGTCACATGAAAGGCCACGTCACGAAAGCTCGCCTGGAGAAGTGCCGGCGCTTCCTTCTTCTCTTCATCAGAAGGCATATTCATCTCCTCCCGCACGATCGGATCGACCGACAGAACCCTTGATATCCAAACCGTCGCCGTCCGCCGAAACCAGGCTAGCAGTCGCACCGCCGGCTGCTTCGACACGGACAACCATCTCGCCAGACATGCGACCGCCATTGGCCGCTGCAGGCGCGTAGCTCACCGGCTCACCAAAGCCGTATCGAGGCATACGACGATCATCCGGTGGCTTCGGTCGACCTTCTTCCTCATCGCGCTTTCCGAACCCGAAGAAGTTCTTCACGCCCTTCGGCACCATGTCGCTCATGTCAGGAATCAGCGACTTGAAGTCGAAGTCCGCGAAGTAGTCCTTGATCATCCGACCGATGCCGGTGACCGTTCCCTTCACTCCTTCATACCATTTCTTCGCCCCCTTCGCCCAAGCATCGGGAAGCAGGTTGAAAGACGCAATGGCCAGATCATCAAGGCCGCCGAAAAGCCTCGCCATGTCGCCACGGAAGAGACCTGTCGCACTTTCCAGAATAGCTCCACCAACAGCCCCAAACTTCTCCTGGCACACGGTAAAGGCGTTGCCGACGAAATCAACCATACCGCCGACGGCGTCCTTCACAGCGGGTCCGACGCGGTCCCAGTTCGCAATGACCAGACCAGCACCGATCGACAGCGCACCGATGATCCAACCAACGGGACCCAATGATGCGCTTGCAACCGCTCCGAATGTTTTGACCGCTGTCATGGCCGTCCCTAGAGACTGCGCAACGCCGATCAGGCTCGACCCTAACGAGACGACCGACATCACCGTCTTGCTGGCTAGGATTGCGCCCGTGACGTAGAGCACCGTGTTGAATCCGCCTAGCGCATTGAATGCCCGCAGACCGTAGTCCGCAATGGTGAGCATCCCGCCCGCAATGCCTTCGAAGTCAACGCGTTCAAGGGAGTCGGCGAATTGCCCGGCCACTTTCGCGGTCTTTTCGGAAAAGGCTCCTCGATTCGCAGTGATGAGATCACGGAAGCGATCCGACATTTTGATGACGATCGGTGCAAGTCTCGCGCCGATGTCGTTTCCGAGGCCCTTGACCGACGCCTTCATGTCATCGACGTGGTCGGTCATGGCCGCGGCCGCCGTGATCGCGTCTTGACTCATCACCAGGCCGAGCTCATGTGCCTGCTGTCCCATCTGCTCGAGACCTGCCGAACCGGACGAGAGCATCGGAATCAGCTTGCGGCCTGAGTCGCCCATGAGAACCATGGCCATCTTGGTTCTGATGGCCGGATTCTCATTGCGCTGAATAGCATCGGCCACCTCTCGGAAGATGTCTGCCGACGGCCGGATCTTTCCGGTCGCGTCCTTCACAGAGATGCCCAACGCTTCGAAGAGCTGAGCCGCATCCCCGGTGTCACCGGCAGCGACCTCGGCAATCTTTTCGGACAGATCCTTCAGCGCATCTTCTAGGTCTTCGGGCGCGGCACCGGCATGCGTAGCCGCATAGCTCCACTCCTGAAGCTGCTCGGCGCTGATGCCGAGGCGAGCAGACATCTTGTCTAGCGCGTCCCCCGTCTGGGAAAAGTCCGTGACAGCAGACTGAAGACTGAAGCCGACGGACCCCGCCAGCATCATGAAGGGCGCACCGATTTCGGAGGCAAGGTTCTTTGCCTCATCTCCGAAGTTTTTGAGAGATCGGTTCGCAAGAGCGAGATTCTTTTTCAGCCCTTTGAACTCGGTCGTATCAACCGCCTTTTGAAAACCTCTCCATTTATCAGAGACGGCCTTCATGACGGGGGACATCGTATCCCTGACTGCCAGTATCGCGGTCAGTCTGAAGTCTTTGTTCGCCATTTATTCCCTCTCGCTTTGGATCAGGTTCCACTGATCAACATGGAGCCTCAGCTCGCTGAGCGGAAGCCCCATTGCTTCTCGCGGCGAAATCCGCCAGTAGTAGGCGGTCTTGAATGCCAACGCGATCAGTTCGTCGGCGTTTCGCGGCGAGACCTGTTGAAAAAAGCCACGACAACATAGAGCAGCCCGGTGAAGTCGCCGAGGTCAAGCTTCAACACAGCAGACGGCGGAATCGCAGCCAGACGCGCGATGTACTTCACGCACACCGACGGAACCGGCTCCGAGGTCAGGTCTTCGAAAAGACGGTACGGAAGGCCAAGTTCCTGAACGTCCTTCGGCGTCGGCTCACGAAGCTCGAGCGTCGTGTACTCCTTGTCGCCGACCTTGATCGGCTTGTAAAGCTCAATCGTTTCGCTCATCCGAGTTCTCCATTCGTTCCTTCAAACTTCAGAGAGACCGTGCCGTCGACAGGCTTGTAGGCAACATCGCCGACGAGGTAGGCCTCGCTCAACGTGTAGACCATGCCGTTTGCACATTCGGCCGTGATCGTGAGAGCCGTGTTGTTGGCGAGGGTCTCGACAGGGAAGTTGGCAGGGACGAGGAAGTCGCCGCTGATGTACGGGGCGATCACCGTCTCGCCGAAGCCGGCCACACCGAGCGTCGACATCTTCGACTCACGCGTGACTTGGTTGAGCGGGAACTCAAGATTGCCGCTCAGCTCGAGCTGCTCGCCGTTTACCTTGAAGTAGCAAGTACCGGCAATTCTCTTGGCCATGTTTATTCCTCCTGATACTGAAGACGGAACTGATTGAGAACCGCAAACACGCGGAGCTGGTTGACGTAGTCGGGCGGGAAGAGGACGTCAAGGCGGTTCGGATCGTCGGCATTGCGCTCGACGATCAAATACTTCTTGAAGAGGTCCGCATTCTCGACAATGCCCGCCAGTTCAAGACGACGGTAGAGCGCAACCAGTTCGCCTCTGATCACGGACGGCGTCACGATCGCCTGTCCTGCGCCGTAGCGCGTGCCGTCGGACGCGAGCTTGTGTCGACCGTACTTCGACGTGATGAGGGACTTCAGCTGACGCAGGACATAAGCCGACGTATGCATCGTCTCGCTATCGAGGTAGGACGCGTCCTTGTCGCCGTATGCGTTTCGCTGATACGTCGTCACCGCGCGTTCGATCATCACCGAGCCCGCCGTGGTCGTCAGCGTCGCGATGCCGTTTTCGAGAAGCGTCTGGCGTTCCGTCATGATGAAGCGGCCTTGAGCCGGCGTCGCCATAACGCCCGTGAGAACGCCCGTCTGGGTCGGACGTGCCGGGTCCGCGCTGATGAAGACGAACGTGCGAGCCAGATAGGCAGCGAGTACTTCTTCAACAGCGGTCGGCATAGCGGGCTCGATCCCGACGATGGTCATGTGCTGATCGTTTCGAGCGGACCCGAAAGTCTTCAGCGTTTCGACATCGCCGCGCTTGGCCGTGTAGACATGACCGAACTGCATGCGGAACGGACTCCAGCGCCCCGAGGTGTCATTCATCTCGGTCTGGAAGGCATCGAGCACGGCCGCATCGGAGTACGGCACACCGATGAAGTCGTAGGTCACGTCGCCCATTGCTTCGATGGCGGCGTCGATGTCCGGATCGACCGTGCCGCCGCTCATCGGCGTGATCTCGACAGAGAGGCCGGCCGGCAGCACCTCACCGTTGATCAGGCCGCGAAGATTCACGTTGAGCTGAATACCGTTGCCGATCGTGCCCTTCTGGCGAGCGTTGACTGTGCAGACACCCTCCGATGCACTTGCCGTCACGGGCAGATCCTTTTCAAGCGTGATGGCGTCGCCGAGCGCCTGAGCAATCTGCGAAGCCCCATCTCCATCGGCTACGGCCACCTGCACACGGTCGCCGCCGATGTAGAGACTCATCGTGCCGGCCTCTAGCGCGGTCCCCGTGATCTCCACCTTGCCGGAAGCAGCACCGGCGCTCTTGCCTTCAGCAACGGGAATACACACCAGCTGGCCGAACGAGTCGACCGTGCGGTAGGCTTCAACCATGCGGGCGAGCATCGAGCCTCGGCCGAACAGCTTCTTGGCCATGGCGCTCGTAGAGACCGTCACAGGAACGCCTGCTTCAGCCGTACCGCCCTCGAGCATCTGACCGATCAGCAGAGACTTCTGCGTGTCGCTCGGTGTGTATGCCGCGGAGTTGTCCATCTCCGCATAAAAAAGCGGCACTCGAATGCCGCTCGGAATAGTGTTGAAAGACACCGTCATAAATCCACCTTGATTCTTCCTTCCAGTTGACCGTCAGGTCGGTTCTTATGCATCGACGGATCAACGCAATCGACATTGATGTCCGCACCTTCGAAAGGCGGAAGGCCATTGAGTTCCACTTCCTGCCAACTGTCAGAGATGTCGAGATAAGTCTCAAACGCGAAGTCGAGCTGATATGCAGCCCTCGCGTCGTCCATGTAGATCAGCGATCCGCCATCAAAGACGATTTCGCTGTGCTCGTCGCGCGGCTCCATCGTCCAAGAGAGAAGCGCCCGGAAGACCTCGTGCTTCAGAAGCTCGATCCACCTTGCTGCGTCCTGACCTCGCTCGTCGGCGAAGTTCGGAACGAGCAGGATGACACCAAACGTGTTCGTGACCGTTTGGAAGTAGCTGACCTCGGACTCATTCGGTCCCGCGTCTTCTCGAAGCGGAACGACATACACCGCCGGCAGCGGAGGGTTCTCATCCTCCGTCAAGCCCGCCCATTGAGCAGCACCGGCTACGCGACCTTGAAAGGTCGGACATCGAGCGCGAAGAGCGCTGATGATCGGATCGAGATTCATATCACTCCCGGTTTAATGGAATTGGAAAGCGCTTCGTACATGTCGCGCTCAAACTGCAGGCGATTTTCAGTCGCCGCATCAACGATGAAGTTTTTGCGAGGCGCAGCCACCTTCTTGCCTGATCGAGCCTTGTGAGCCCTTGCCTCTTCCTTTGTTTCCGAATGAGGTGCGCGATGACCATAAACAACGAAGGCCGGATAGTAGGCTGGCATCTTCGCCGTCTTAGACGGATGCACGAACGCTGTGAATCCGCTTCTGGACGTCTTAACCTTGATCGACCGGCTCATCTCACCGGTCGCCTTGCCAGGGTATTGACCTGGTGCAGAAACCGCGTCTTCTGAGATGAGCTTTCGCGCCAACTTAAGGACGTCCCCGCCAGCCTTCCGCAACGCCTTCTTCATCTCCCGGTTGTCATAGTCAATCGTTCGGAACCCAGGATCTACGGCGCACTGCACAAGCATCCGTCTTTTCCTCCACATCAAGCACCGTGAAACGTCCGAGGCCGCCGAGGTCGGAGACCCGTCTAAGGCGATAAAGCACGCCGTCGACCATCAGCTCAGTCACGCCCTTGAAATCTCGAGGGCCAGTGCGACCGGGCATCGAGCGAACGATCACGCGATGCGTCACGCCGGACTCGATCTGCTTGGATCCGAAATAGATCCCGGCACCGACCGGCTCCAACTTGCCCCACACCTCGTCTTCCTGAACGGCGGTCTTGGAAAAGCCGAGACGCTCGTCCGGGACGGACATCGTGTGAAAGATCTTCACGCGGTGGCGGAGCTCACCGATCTGTGGCACGTTCATAGCCAAGTCCTAAAAGGATCGAGCAAGAAGTTGACGAACGGACTTGGCTTGAGTTCGCCTGCCGTCGCAGCCTGCCTCTGCTCGTAGAGATGAGCGACATGGATCAAGATCCATTGCCGTATTGCAGCCGGCACATCTGATGGATCCTCTCCGAATCCGTCCGTGCCCTGACGCGTTATGAGACCGCGCTGAAGCTCATGCTCGGCACGCTGAGTCACGGCGAGCATGAGCGTCTTGATGAGGTCGTCGTCCGCGGACGTGTCAAGGCGCAGGTGCGCTTTCACCTCTTCAAGGCTGACAGCCGGAAGAGCGCTTGCGGTATCGACAGACATCACCTGCCTCCTTATTCGATCGGAAGCGTCAGATCACCACCGCAAAGAGCGGCCGCACGTTCAACACCGAAGCCAAGACGGCGCTCGGCACGGATCGTGACGAGGTTCTTCTGTACGTTGTCGACGTCCTGCTCGAACATTTCAACAGTCATACCCTGTCGCGTCCAAAGCGTGGCCGCTGCGTTGAAGTCGCCAACGAGAAACTTGCCCTGCGTGATGGCCGGCGTCGTCCAGACCGGAAGGCCCCACAGATACTTCGGTGCGACGGAGGCGGGATGGCCGAGGTAGTAGTCGCCGCTGGCGTTCTTTTCCATCAGCATGCTCGTCCAGTCGATCGGATTGAGCAGGATGACGTTCGGACGGAAGAAGGCATCTTCGACCTTGGCCTTCGCAAAGAGGATCAGGTCGAAGATTGTCGGGGCCTTGCCGAGGTTGGCCTTCGTCGCACCGTGAACCGTGTAGTTGCCGTCGTGAAGAATGCCGCTCAGGTTCTGGCCGGTGCCGTCACCCGTCACAAGCTGATCTTCGACAACCAGATCAACGCCATACACAAGACGCTGATTGATGTAGGCGACCAGAGCCGGAGCATCTGCCATGAGTTGCTTGGAGATTCGGGCGAGATGAGCGATCGTCTTGACCGTTCCGGTCTTCGCTTCAAAGTCCGTAGAACCGAAGGGCTTCTGCGCCCCTTCAGCAACGAACGCCGCACCATTGACGTTCTTTGCCTCGTTTTCCTGGACGTACTCGAAGGCATTCGTCGAAATCGGCAGGGACGGGAAGAGCCCTTCGATCGTGAGAGGACGGAATGCACCCGGCATGATGCCCGGACGACGGTACGCCTGAACGATGCCACCGGTCGGCGTCGTGATCGGATTGACAGCCTCTTCCTTCTTGTCGGCCTGTTCTGCGATCTCTACACGAGCCTTCTGGGCAGAGCCATCACGGAATGCCTTGAAGTTTTCGGCTTCGACGAGGTTCTCGCCGGCCGTCTTCTCTTCCGGCTTGTCCTGATGCTGAATACCCTTCTGCTGAAGTTCCATCAGCTGACGAGAAAGCTTCGTCTGCTCATCGCCGAGACGCTTAAGTTCAGCTTCGTTAGACTTCGCCGTTTCGCCCATCTTGCCTTCGACACGGTCGAGGGCTTCCATCACTTGCTTGATTTCATCAGCCATAGTTTCACCTTTCATTTAGGAGAGAGAAAGCTCAAGCTTCTTGACTCGCTCGAGCAGTTGGATTGCCATCTTTTCCTCTTCCTCAGACTCCCTCTGAGAAGCGAAAAGCTTCTTGGCTTTTGCGACGATTGACGTCGCGGTCGACTTCGAGAACCCGCCTGCCTCCCGCAGGAAGTTTTCAAAGTCACGAATGGTTTGAAGTCCGTCGATCTCTTCTGATCGGACTTCGGAGACACGGGCATCGCCGTCCGCAGGGAAGTTCACGATGGAGATCTCGTAGAGCTTGGAGACCGACTTGATGATGCGACCGCCGTCCTTCTTACGCTCGTAGTCGCCTTCGGACAGGCGGAATCCGATCGAAAGTCCGTCGACGGTTCCGTGCTTCATGGCCGCCAGAATCGCGTCCGACTGAGGATTGCCTGGCGTCAGTTCCCCTTCAACAAGCAGCCCCTTCTCGTCCTCAACCGCAGAGAGCCACTTGCCGACCGGCAGGCCCCAGTCGTGGGCGAAAAACATTTTCGGCATGCCGTTGTCGGCCAAGGTCTTCAGGTATGCGCCAGGCAGAATCGTGTCGCCGTAGCTGTCGTTGCCGTTGAAAGTCGAGGCGTACCCCTTGAACTTGCGGGTGTCGCCATCGAACTTGAGCTCCACGCTTTCAAGCGGAAGACTTTTGTAAATCGTCATCATTGCCTCACTGGTGTGCCGTCTTTCGGAGAAGAGCCGACGCGAGTCGCCTCTCCCAACTTGTCGAGCGGGACGAGGTTGGACTGAGCGGTGAGCGCGTCGCCTCCCTCAACAGGCGGAAGGTTCTCGAGCCGGCGGATCTCGTTGCGGCTCATCGCGCCGTTCTGCGCCATGGTCGAGTAGAACTGCGCTCGCTCTTGCGGCGTCGTGCGCAGGAAGCCGTCGAGCTTGAACTCGATCGTCATGTCAACATCGGTGATGGGGATCAGCCGGCGGCTCAGCGCCTGCTCGAGCTGCTTGCAGAGCGGCCCGATCGTGAACTTGTGGAACCCTTCAACGATCTGAGCGATGCCGCTGCCCCAAGTCGTCTGCGCGTTCGAGCCGACCAGGACACCCGGCACCCCGAACCATCGGCAGATCTCTTCGACGCTGAACTGGCGAGTCTGCAAAAGCTGAGCGTCGGCCGGCGTGAGCGAGAGCTGCGTGTACTTGAGGCCGCGGTCGACCACGTACAGACCGCCGCCCTTTGCCGTCATTCCCTTGAAGCGGTCGCATACCGCCTTCAGTTGCTTGTCATCAAGCGTCGAATCAGTGTAGAGAACGCCGGACGGTTTCGATCCGGATCCGTAAAGACGCGTCGCGTTGTCCTGAGCAGAGATCGCCTCATCCGTCGTGGCCCGCATGTACTCGAGCTTCGAGAGTCCGATAAACCCATTGCCAAGGCCCTTCCAATGAATCATGTTCTCGGGCGCGATTACGGAGATTGCCCCGTCCTGATAGTACGTGTAGACCTCACCGCCTTCGACGATAGACACCTCCATCTGATCCGGTGAGAGCGGGATCAGAGCTACCGGCTCTCCCTCGCCATCTCGAATGATCTGGGCGTAGGCATTGCCTCGGAGCATGCGGTTGACGACCATCGCAGAGATGAACTCGTTTTGCGTCATCCAGGCATTGGGACGGTCATGAAGCAGCATCCACAGACGGCTTTGCTTGTCTGGATGGCGACCGCCGTCAGCCGTATCGCGGTAGACGTAGAGTGGCAGCGTGCTGATGGTCTGAGCAAGAAGCTCGACGCATGCGAAGACTGCAGAGATCTGCAGGGCCGCGTCCGGCGTGACCGTCTTCGTCTGCTCGATGATGGGCGAGACCGGCATAGGGATCTGCTGCCCGGACGCAGTGCCGAGCGGACCGCCCCATCCGGCCACCCAATTGATCAAACGTTTTACGAACATTCCTACCACTCAATAAATACGGACTCCGAAGACTCCTCAATGTCATCGAACGGATTAGCTTCTTCCAACGTGTTGGAGATCCCCAGCGCCATGATCAAGGCGACAACGCCGTCGATCTTGTTCTCATACCTTTCCTTCCTTGGAAAGATGTTGTCCTTCGCATCGAGCTTGGCCACGACGTTACCCATCATCCATCGGAGAACGGGATTTCCGTCATGGTTCACGCGCTTGTCCTGGACCAGCGCCTCGAGCGACTTCATCGGATCCGAAAAGTTCTGGACCGTGTTCCGATACTCGACCATTGGAGCGCCGTCATTCCCGAGATTAGTAGCGAGCTGCAGCGCGTTCCACGGGTCATAGGCGATGCCCTTCACATCAAAGCGTGACAAGTCGTCACGGATATCCTCTTCAATGCGGGAGAGATCCGTCATCGCGCCGCCGGATTGCGTGATCCAACCTTCCTCGACCCAGCCTCGATACTGAGAGTTGGTCGACTTCTCGACGGCGGCCTCAGGCAAATAAAAGTCGGCGAAGACCACAAAGGACTTGCCGACCGGAAAGAGAAGCACCTTGGCCGTGACGTCGTTCTTTGCTCCGACGTCCAAGCCGATGTAGCAGGGCTGACTTTCGAAGTCGCTTCGATCGACATTGATCTCGCCCGCTTCCCAAGCCTGCATGTCCATCCAGGCCGACGAAGCGGAGCACCAGATGTTCAGGTGCTTGGTCTTGAAGTTGTTGACCGCGCTCGGAAGCGCGATCGCCTTCTTCATCAGGGAGGTGATGATTTCAGGACGTACGGAAATGCCCCAGTTCGGGTTCGCCTTCTCCAAAGCCTCGACCGTCGTCCAGTCGTCGCCTTCGTCCAGACCGTAGATGATCCCGAACTGCGTCTCGTCCACAACAGCCTTCTCGAGCACCTTTGTGACCATCGTTCGAACTTCGTAGCAGATGCCCGACGTGTCGAACCCCGCCGTCGTAATGACGAACATCAGCGAGTTCTTGCGCTTGCCGGTCGACGTTTCGACCACGTCGTAGACGGCTCGCGTCTTGTGGGCGTGCAGCTCATCAATGATGGCCAAGTGAGTGTTCAAGCCGTCGAGGGTCGAGCCTTCTGCGGACTTCGCCTGAAAGGTCGAATTGCTGGTCGGCACGTAGAGCGCGTTCGCCAGCACCTGAAGCCCGAACTTGTTCCGTAGCGGCGCATTCCGCTCAGCCATCACCTTCGCGTCACCGAAGACGATCTTCGCTTGGTCTCGCGTGGTGGCGAAGCTGTAGACCTCGGCACCGCCTTCGCGGTCGGCGACCAAGCAATAGAGACCGACACCGCTAAGCAATGTCGAATTGTGCGTTTGAATGAACCCTCTGGTGGCAAGATAGCAATGGTCTGGCGAATCAACTTCAATGCATCGAACTGGCACAGACTCAACCTTGTCGCACCGAACAATTTGACGGTAATCCTGCAAGCTACGCTTCGCCGGACGTTCCCGCATACGTTCCAACTTTCTTGTCAGCTTGAATACAGGCACATCCTTGTACGCATGGAACAGAATCCTATAAGCAACGCCGCACGACTTACTAGCAATTGCTGTTTCCTTTTCCATGATGCGCGGCCGCATGCCAAGAGACGAAATCAACGCATACACGTCATAAGCGATTCGCTTATCTTTTTGAACAAACTCACACTGTCCCTGACCCTTACTGATGAAGCCATCCGTATCCATCAAGCCGCGCAACAACTCAAGACGCTGTTCCTTTGATGCAAACAAGTAGTCAGAAGGGATGTGCTTATTTCCAAGGACGCCCAGTGCTTTTAACTGACTATGAAATGTTCCGTGACGTACGCCCTTTCGTCCATCGCTGAGTGACCAGGCATAGTTGCCATTAACTTTGTGAACAGGGTACCCCAGAGCCACGATTCGTTCGATGGTTTCTGCGTCTGCACATGTAAATCGACAACCCATAGAGGCACCATCGCCAAGCCATAAGCCAAGCATGTACGGATGAATAGGAAGGCACTTCTCTTGGACATCGAACGGAGCGGCGACCTTAATCCGGTGATTCCGATCGCCATGACAATACAGTGTCCGTGCGATTTCCTCAGTCGTCTTGACGGTCGGCTTCGGCCCAGCGTGTTTTCCCCCGCGTCCCTTCAACCGGTCTCTGTCTCTACGGCTGTCGGTTACCCACTGGTGATAAGCATCGGCGACAATAACTTCGCCGGTTGAGAATTCAACCTCGTAACACGGTCTGTCATTCATCACCTCGGTCGCAGCGACGATCTTGCACGGCTTGCCATCGGACCCGAAAACATAATCCCCCACCTTTAGATCTTTCATAAGACGAAAACCTGAGGGAGTCGGGATCTCAGTATCTAGGGCCAGCGCCTTTCCATTTCCACGCGGTACCTCAACGTAGGCGCGACGATAGCGTCGGCCGCCGTCATCCCGGCGACGCCAACCAAAGGCCGTTGTCAGGGTGAACACCTGCCACGGCTCAAGATGGATGCGAGTGCCGGCAAGCTCACCCTTCGTGTGGGTGAGAAGTTCGATGAACTTACAGACTCGATTGGCCTCGTTTTCGTCGAAAACATATAGGGACCTGCTGCCTGCATAGGTCTTCAAGTCAGCCAGCTGCCGATCTACGGCCAGCTTCACCCACTTGCACGCGGGGATCTTCCCTGACATGACGTCGGCGGCGTACTGTCTGGCGATCTTGACGTAGTCTTTAGAAGCCATCGTATTCGTTCTGCTCTTCGTCCTTGGGATCCGCCTTCACGCGCGCGCGCGACACCGGCGTGAACCCAAGCTCTTTTTCGCAAGCTGCGAGCACCTGCTGCACTTTGATGAGTGCGTTGAAGCGAGGGTTCAGCTTGTCGGAGATATTGCCTTCCTCATCCAGCGCGACGACGTCCTCGTGGTCGAGCTGCTTGGCGATCTTGCGATAGAGCGCATAGTTCCTCGCCCAGCGCTCTAGCACCGTCACGTCAAGAGCCGTGAGCATTCCCTTTGGTGCGCAGGCAATCGCCAACCTCCACGCCTCGCGGGCGTCTTTGGTCAAGCCGACGGGCGGCGTCTCAGTCAAAGTAGCGTCAGAGATGACGATCGACCTCGAGCGACGGCACGGCTGAAGCGTACCCGACGCGGCCTTCTCGGCATCCGACTTGCTTGCTCTCGGCATTGAAAACTCCATGAATTGCACGCGCAAAAAATTGTGGTCGGTCGCGGTCTAGTGCATAGGGGCGGATTACTTCGTCCCCGCCCCTCCCCGTTCGGCGCCACCAAAGCCTCCGTGGTAATGTTTGTTTGCTGTTTCACTCACCACGGAGGCCTTCATGGACCGACCGCTGCTACTGGATCGCAAATACCAGAACGATCTCCTCACTTTTCTACTTCACGATTTCCCGCTCTTTGAGAAAACCATGAAACACTGCGAAGCTTTGAGGAAAGAAGACGACGAGAAGTTCATTGCGAACATTGTCTATTTGGAAAAACACGGATTGATCGAAGACGGCCCGAGCATCAGGTTTTCAGGGACTGGAGACTGTTTTGTAGGTGGAGGAGATCAACCACGCATAACCGAAAAGGGGATCGACTTCATACTTGACGACGGAGGCCTGGGCGCCATCCTTAACGTTCAAACCGTCAAGCTTCATCCGGATACGATCCGCGATCTCTTGGCCAACGCCGTTGAAGCCTCCAGCCTCACCCAAGAGCAGAAGGACAGCTTCCTCGATCAGATCAAGAGCGTCCCTGCCGACCTGGCAAAAGACCTATTAGGCAAACTTGTTGGCAAGGGGGCTGATGTCGCTCTTGGGCAGCTGACTCAGATAACGGATCTTCTACTCTAAAGCCCGCCCAGAACCGGTCATCGATCAAACGTTCACGATGCAAGTTCCGGAACTGAAAGGACACGCCGCCTATGGATGCAACGAACCTCTCCATTGAGCAGTCGACCCATAGCGTCAGTTCTGAACCTCTCGTCTTCGTGTTCAACTCGAACTCTGTCTCCTTAACACGGACCAACTTTCTGACCATAATCAACTCCGATTTCCGAACCCACCGTCATCACGCGCCGTCTTTCGGCTGTGACACTCGTGGCAGAGCGGCTGAAGGTTGTCCTCGTCCCACATGAGGAACGGGTTCCCCTTGTGCGGCCTGATGTGGTCGACGTCGGTCGCCAACTTGATGATCCCGCGCTTCTCACACTCAACACATAGCGGATGCGCTGCTAGGATTCGAGCTCGAAGGCGTTGCCACTTGTAGCCGTAACCTCGAGCAGCCGACGAGCCGGTTCTCTCTGTCCGGCGCCTCTCCCGATCGGCCGCGAACTTCGCGTCACGAGCCTCGCCTGCGGCCTTGTGTGCTTCGCAGTACTTGGCGCCAAGCGGGACCGGCTTGCGGCAGCCTGGATACTTGCAGAGAGTCAAGATCGGCATCCTTCACCTGAATAAAAGGTTCATCTCGGAAGGCCGCGTTCCACGGACTTCCGAGATGAACCAAGAAAAAGCGGCTTATTGAGCCTGCTGAACAGGCTTTCCGTCAGAGCCGACAGGTACGTAAACGACCTGCGGTTGCTGAGTCTGTGCCGGCTGTTTCTGTTCGTCGTCCTTCGCCACGGCATCGTAGATGGCATTGCCAGCCATAGAGCCTGCGGCGGCCCCCATGACAGACGACCAGAAGCCGCCACCACTGGAGGCAGGGGCCTGATTCACAGTCTGGTTGACAACGGTCGTATTTTTCTTCACGACGGTCGTGCTCTTAGGTGCATAGGTTCTGGCCGGAGCAGGACGGGAGAAAGATCGACCGCCGCTAAAGCCTCGACCACCTCGTGCTTCCGCAGCTGTAGAAACGAAAAAGGCGACCGCAATGGCCGCCACAATAGCTTTCTTCATAGGTAACCCAAGTAATTAGGTTCATCTCGGAAGTCCGTGGAACGCGGCCTTGACTT
>UMBZ01022531.1_pt1 | contig 20186 bp, 17 predicted proteins | sample 1964091 | NCBI WGS metagenome assembly UMBZ01 (sample SAMEA4835954, study PRJEB28245) | human gut metagenome | biome: gut microbiome; material: fecal sample | place: Denmark | collected 2008
CATAGTTGTCGATAAGGACAATACGTTTCTTCGCACTCTTAATTGATATCACATTTTGTGACATCCATTTTTGACTGGTCGCAAATTGCGACTGGTTCTTTTTTGTCTATGTTGTTTGCCATATTTCTATCTTTATTTTTAAGATCACAAATTGTGACCTTAAACGTATTGTTCTTATGTTGTATGCAAAGGTAGTGCTTTTAGCCTTTAAGTCACTATTGCACAACCCCTTTCTTTGAAAAGAACGTAAAATCAATAGTATTATTGCGATGATTGTACTGTTAGTAATTGCTTAACTCGTTGCACCGTACTCACACTCTTACCACTCAGCTTCGCCACATCCCGAATGGAATATCTTCTGCGGAGCAAATCTATTAGCTGCCCATACATCGGTTGTCCGCTAAAATGTGTACCTATGTTCATAATTACTTGAATTAATAGTAACAAGAAACAAGGTAACTAAAAGAGCTAAATTCCAAGCAGGTACATTACGGTTATGGCTCTAATTGATTATCTATGATGTTAAACGTGTCTGTTAATTCCACCCTTCTGCTTCTATTTATTAAATTATATTTTGTAGGAAATATTATTTCTTTGGCTGTAACAAGAATAGGTCGTGGAGTACTATAATCGAACCAATAATATTTTCCTGCATCGGTTTTCATAATTTACTTCGTTAGTATTTTCTTTATAATATCACACCGTTATACGGTGACTCTTTTGCCGTAAAGATAAGTGCTTTCTTTTGTTTATCTATTATGGAACCATCGTATTCTTTCACTTGGACCATCGCAATGTTTCACTTTAACCATCGAATTCTTTTAAAAAATCATCGCAATGTTTTTTCACCCCATCCAGAATGTGCTGTAGAGTCGGTTTTAAGTGGAAGAAAAAATGCATATCTTTGCGTCAGATATAAAAACTACTGTGGATAAAATTACATTTTACAATAAAAAAGAAGCCATCGCACGTATGAACCGATGGGCGGGAGAGGGCACACCGTTTTTCTTCATGATTAGCTACGACGGAAATCAGTGCGTGGTAGAGAAACCCGAAGATGTATGTGCGGATGAATTGCTTTACAAATTTCCCACGGCTACTAATGTACGTATTGGCGATGATGGCGAGGTAAGCCGTAAGCCGTTTTCGTGGCAGCCTCATCCGGAGTCGTATGAGGAATATAAGGAGTCGTTCGATGTGGTGCACCGTAACTTGATGGGTGGCAACTCGTTTCTTACTAACCTTACGTGCGCTACGCCCGTAGATACCGATCTTACGCTGAAGGATATCTTCTTCCGTTCGAAGGCACGCTATAAGGTGTGGCTGAAAGACCGATTCGTTGTTTTCTCGCCCGAGATATTCGTGCGGATAGACAACGGATGGATTTATTCTTTCCCGATGAAGGGTACGCTGGACGCTACATTGCCTAACGCTACGGAGCAATTGCTGAGTGACCCGAAGGAAACGGCTGAACATGCTACCATTACCGACTTGATTCGTAATGACTTGAGTAGGGTAGCGTCGAAGGTAGAAGTGGCACGCTATCGTTACATAGAAACACTGCACACGCACAGCGGACCACTGCTGCAGATGAGTTCGGAGATAAAAGGATTGCTGGACGAAGGCTATCAGAATAATTTAGGCAATCTGTTCTTCTCCATGCTTCCGGCAGGCTCTATCACCGGAGCGCCAAAGAAGCGTACTGTAGAGATTATTGCCGAAGCCGAACATTACGAACGTGGATTCTATACCGGAGTGACCGGATATTTCGACGGGCGAAATCTGGATAGTGCGGTGATGATTCGTTTTGTAGAGCGAACCGACGATGGAAATATGATTTTTAAAAGTGGCGGAGGCATTACCTTTCAGAGTGATGCCGTAAGCGAATACCAAGAAATGATTCAGAAAGTATATGTGCCGATTTATTGAGACTATTTGTGTAGAAGCCGGAATTGCGCTTCGGCTTGATTATCATAACCGCCGACTGAACGCCACGCGCCATGAGTTGTGGGGCGACGTTCCTGAGCTGCGTATAGAGCAGTATATCCAAACCGACGGTTACGTGGAGAGAACTCGCCTACGCATAGAGTATGATACGGAAATAAGAAAGGTGGAGTACATACCTTACCATCTGCGCCCGGTGTCGTCGTTGCGTCTGGTGGAGATGTCCGATGAGGCTGATTATCATCTGAAGTATGCCGACCGCAGTGTGCTTAACGCTTTGTTTGAGCGTAGAGATGGAGCCGACGATGTGTTGGCGGTGAGAGACGGCTTCATAACGGATACGTCGATAGCGAATGTGGCTTTATGGGATGGCGAGCAATGGCATACGCCTTCACATCCGCTGCTTAAAGGTACGCATCGTCAGTTTCTGATAGATAACGGTATGATAGCGGAGCGTGAAATAAAAACAGACGAACTTTCGCGTTACACGAAAATCCGTCTGTTTAATGCTATGATTCATTTCGGCGAGATTGAGTTCTCTACCGATAGATTATTTATTTCCAACCCTCTTCTTTAAGAGCTTCTTTCAGTTGCATGAAAGCTTCGGGTTCTATTCCCCGGCGTATCAGTTCGTCGAACTCTCTTAGGTTGTAGTCGGCCCATCCTGTTCTGCCTTCAACTGTCTGGTCGGGGCTTAATGAGAGATAGAGCTTAACGGCCTTTTCGTATTCGCCTTGCAGCAGATATGTGTTGGCTAATGATGAAACAACTTTCGGAGTCTCTTTCAGCTTGTCGGGCAGAGTGTTGTATATAACCTCTGCAGCTTCGGGCTGTTCGTGACGGATGGCTGTACGCATAGCTTCGGTAATGGTTTTCACTCCACGAGCATTGCTGAAGAAGCAATCGAACACCTGGATAGAAAGTATCTGCGAGATAATGAATATGCGCGGCTCTCCGTTGTGCGCACTCATAGCCACGATATGTTCGGGGTCTATTTTCTCTTCGAACATATCATCGAACATATTGTCGTACGGCAATCGGATGATGCGTTTATCTGCCGGCTGGAAGCACAGCCAATACAAGTTCTTTTCAGAGATACGTCCGTTCTTGTCGCGGTAAGTAACGTGTACGGGGCGTGACGCACAGATGGCCGCCAACAGAGTTTCGGCTATGGCGGTAACGTCATCTTCCACACTGTTTGTTATCTGCTCGGTGCTATATATAGTGTCGAGTCCTTCTATCTGGTCTATCTCATCGTAAGGAATGAAGTGATACTCATCGAGAATCATTTCCTTTCCTTCTATTCCCCAAACGAATAGCTCGGCTTTCAGTCCCAACGTATGCGAGTCGTATATATACTGTCGGCTGTCGGGTGCGCAAGTGATACGAGTGTAGGGGAACTTCAGCGTTGCCTCTTCCAGCTTAGCTTTCATTTCCTGATAAGCCTCTACTATATCTGTAGGATGCTCAGCGGGTTCTTCTTTCGGCTTAGGCTGTTCTGCCGGTTTCTCGGGCTGAGGTTCCGGTTCTTCCTGCTTAGGCTGTTCGGCTATTTCTTCCTCTTTTTGTTCAGGCTCTTCGGTTTCTTTTTCAACTTCTTCTTCAGCTGCAGCTGTTTCCTCTTTTTCTTCTGTTTCCGATTCTTCCGGTTCCTCAGTTTCGGTTGTAGTTTCTTCTTTCGATTCTTTCTCAGGAGCTACAGCTTCCTCTTTTTGTTCTTCTTCCGCAGTTTCAGTAGGCGAGGCTTCTTCTTGAAGTTTTTCCGCTTCTTCTTCTTTTGCGGCCAAATGTTCTTTCAGCAGAGCGTTCTCACGTTGCAATTCGGCCAACTGAGCTATTACGGCTTGGCGGTCGGCTTCTGCCTCTTCCTTTCCGGCTTGCAGCTCAGAAAGTTTGCCTTCTATTTCAGTCAGAACCTTTTGCGTATCTTCTGCCTGCTGTTTAAGCGATTGATTCTCTTCGCTCTTTGCGGTAATATCGTTCTGTAATTGTTGGTATGTGCTCTGCAATTCCTGCAATTGCTTCTGGGCGTTCGCTTCGGCTTCGGCTTTCTCTTTCTGTAGTTGTGAATAAGAATTTTGTGATTCCGAATAAGAGTTCTGTAATTCCGAGAACTTGCTTTCAGCTTCCGCTAAAGCCTTCTGCGCTTCTTCGGCCTGTTGCTTCTGTAATTGATTAGCTTTGACCAGTTCTGCGTTTAGTGCAGTCAGTTGGTCGGAAAGCTTTTTAGCTTCGGCTTCCAACTCTTTTATGCGGTTTTCTGCATCTTCTTTTTCTTTAAGCAAAGCCTCGTTCTGCAGTTTCAGGTTTACCAGCTGCTCATTGCTTTGCTGCAAACTATCGCATTCGGCCTCTTTAGCCTTCTGTAAGTCAGTAACGCCGCTCTGTAGGCGAGTTATCTCTTCCTGTAGGTTAGATATATTCTTTTGCAATTCGGTTACAGCCGCTTGCGACTGCGTAAGCTCTTCTTGCGTCTTAGTTAATTCCTCTTGCGTTTTAGTCAGCTCCTCTTGCGCTTCGCTGAGTTGCGTACGCTTGTATGCCGCCTCTTTATTAGCGTCTTTTACGTCGAATGATAACTGCTGCGTTTTTATATTAAGAGAATTATTATCCTCTTGCAACTGCTCGATATCTACACCTGTAAGTTTCTTTATAAGATGAAATGTAAGTTTGCCCATATATCTAATACTTGTCTTAACGGAAGGATGTGATTATAATAGTTTTTGTTAAATGGAAAATATATGCAAACATACATAATTAATATTAAAAAGCCAATCTTCGTTTGGACGAATTAATTAGGCGTGATGAATAATTATCGACGAAAAACACAGCTATACAAACTTTGCACTATCTTTGTGCAACGTAAAAATAGCTTCGTGCTGTATTTTTTAATAGATATGATGGAAGATAATTATAGTAAATTTATAAGGGGAAACCGAGGAAACAGTTTAATAAACCAACGCTTGATACTGAAGATACTGGGCGTATTGCTCTTTATAGAGGGGTTAGTGTTTTTAGTGTGCGCAGGTGTGGGACTGCTGTATAGAGAGAAAGACTACATCTACTTTATCTATTCACTTCTCGCCACATCGGGGGTAGGCGCATTGTTCTTGTTCTTAGGCAAGGGATCCGAAAACAAACTGACCCGTCGCGACAGTTACTGCATCGTAACTTTTACATGGTTACTGTTTTCGTGTTTTGGTGCTATGCCGTTCTGGCTCAGCGGAGAAGTGGATAATATAACCGATGCCTTTTTCGAGACCATGTCGGGTTTCACTACAACCGGAGCTTCTGTGCTTAATAACATAGGGTCGCTTTCGCACGGTATGCTGTTCTGGCGAAGCCTTACACAGTGGATAGGTGGTATGGGAATAGTGTTCTTTACGATAGCCGTACTGCCGATATTCGGCATAGGAAACCAAACCCTCTTCTCTGCGGAAGCCACTGGTGTGATGCACGATAAGATTCATCCTAAGATAAGCGTAATGGCCAAGCAGTTATGGAGTGTATATCTTATACTTACAGTTACAGAGACGGTTCTTCTTTTGCTGGGAGGCATGAATCTGTTTGATGCCGTGTGTCATTCGTTCTCTACCACTAGCACCGGAGGCTATTCTACCAAGCAGGTCAGCGTGGCTTATTGGAACTCGCCGTTTATAGAGTATGTTATAGCCGTATTCATGGTGCTGTCGGGCGTTAGTTACTCTCTCTACTTTATGTGCCTGAAAGGACGTTTCAAGAACTTGCTTAAGGACGACGAAATTAAGTGGTTCTTCACTTCGGTAGGAGTTATTACGCTGCTAATTACCGTGTCGCTGGTTTATCATAACCATTACGGAGTGGAAGAGGCATTTCGTAAGGCTTTCTTCCAAGTGGCATCGGTACATACATCTACCGGATTCGCTACCGACGACTATAATCTGTGGGCTCCATATACATGGCTCTTCATCATTTACGCCATGCTGATGGGCGGATGTACCGGCTCTACCGTAGGAGGTATAAAAGGAATCCGTTTTGTAATTGTTATGCGTAATATCAAGAATGAGTTCAGCCGCCTTATCCATCCGCGTGCTGTACTGCCCGTCAAGGCCAATGGTCAGGCTCTTTCGTCGGCATTGATATCTACTGTTTCTACCTTTATTCTGCTTTACTTTACCTGCCTTTTCATAGGATGGTTTGTGCTGATGGTGATGGGAATAGACATGGTAGAAGCCTTCGGACTTTCAGTGTCTGGTTTGGGTAATGTAGGTCCCGCACTCGGAGCCTTCGGACCCGAATATTCATGGGACGCTTTGCCCGACGCCGCCAAATGGTTTCTGTCATTTCTTATGCTTATAGGACGTCTTGAAATTTTCGGTGTTTTGGTAATGCTTGCACCAAGTTTCTGGCATAAAAGGTAGCTGTTTAATTGATTTATGATTAAATTTTGTTTATTTCACTCTGTTTTTTTCTAATCATTTGTTAGTTCTTGGTCTGAAATATTATTTTTGCATTGATTTTATATAAAAATATGTGGGCTTGAGCAGGCTCTAGTAAAAATGGGATTGGAGTCTGCCAAAATGAGAGAATTGAAATGGATAAAAACACTATGGTTTCTGGAAATTTGAAGATGCCTTTAGACAAAATCAGAGCTGTTCTTAACGCTGCCGCTGTAGGGATTTATCGGATAATCTTAACTTCAGGATGTAAGCCTCGGATGGAAACATCTGCTAAAATGCTTGAACTCCTGGGGCTTGAAAGAAATTGTAATCTATCTGAAGAAGAAGTCTATGAATATTGGTTTTCAAGGGTTTGTTCGGATTCGATAGATTTGGTGAATCGTACGGTAGATCAGATTACTGCCGGAGTTCAGCGCGAAGTGGTTTATCAGTGGGATAATCCAAAACTTGGTATAAGGTATGTAAGATGCGGCGGTGTATGCGAAATCCTTGATGACGGTACACGTATAATAGAGGGTTATCATTCTGATATAACCGAAGAGATGGACCAACGCTTGCGAGATGAGATTGTGCTGAAAGCGTTTGCCAGCATATTCTATTGCCTGTTCTATATAGATTTAGATAAAGATACGTATGTGGCGTACTTCAATCGGTTTGAAGAAGCGGCAAGGGTTATTCCCAAAACCGGAAGCTTCAGCAAAGCGCTTTCTGTTTTGCCCGAAAGACTTTGTCCGACTTCTGAAAAAGAGAAAATGCGTCAGTTTGCCGATCTGTCTACACTGAAACGTAGACTGAAAGATCAGAATTACATAAGCATAAAATATAGAGGAATAGAGGTGTCATGGTTGCGTTTGGCGTTTGTGGTAAGCGGACACCATGCCGATGGTACCCCGCACTATCTGGTAGCAACGGTGACAGATATCAGCGAAGAGATGGAGAAAGACGCGCAAAAGCTGAAGCATATGAAGGAGAGTATCGAGGCCAATCGCTCTAAGACGATGATGCTTCAGAATATGACGCACGAGATACGAACTCCGCTGAATGCCATGTTCGGATTCTCGCAGCTGCTCAGTATGCCCGAAGAGACTGTTTCAAACGATGAGAAGAGGGAGTATTTCAACTACATCTATAATAGTTTCAATATGTTGTCTATGCTTATAGACGACGTGCTTGACATGGCAAATGCTGAACATGGTAACTATAAGATTCTGAAAAGCGAGTTCAAGGTGAACGAAATGTGCCGAAGTGCCGTACAAATGACGGAAATGCGACTCATGGCAGGGGTGAAGATGTATTTTACCTCTGAGGTGGACGATAATTATACCGTGGTGTCTGACTGCAGGCGCATAGAGCAAGTGCTTATTAACTTCCTGACTAATTCATGTAAGCATACCCGTAAGGGAGAGATACATCTGCATCTGTCTACTACCGAGAATCCGGGACGACTTACGTTCTCGGTTGCGGATACTGGTACCGGTGTGTCAAAAGATGTAGCTAAAGATGTATTCGAACGCTATAAGAAGGCCGATGATAACACTCAAGGTTCGGGTCTTGGACTTAATATTTGCAAGACCATTGCCGATAAACTTGGTGCAGAGATAAAATTAGACGAAACCTACACCGGAGGAGCGCGTTTCGTGTTTGTCCTTCCGATTGGATAAGATTACATCATATTTAAAACTAAGATAAAGTATGACGAGAGACATCTATTGGGTGGTAGCATTAGCCTTCGGCTTTATACTGCTGCTGATATTGTGTAGAGAGAAAAACAGAATCAAGGATGACTTTGGTGGGGTAACTCGTGCTTTTTTCTTCTTGGGCATTGCTGCTTTCATCTTTTGCGTGATGGATATGCTATGGGAGCTTTGCTGCAGTCATGTGATAAATAATGGCACGGCGCTGTTTGTGTGCTCTACTGTCTTTTTCATAGTGCCTGTTTTCACTGTGATGTCTTGGCTATACTTTGTACTTAAGTATGTAAAGTGTAAGAAGCAGTGTCTAACGGTATTTTTAGGACTATATGGAGCGATAGCTGTGGCGCAGATTGCGTTGGTTATATATAACATCTTTGATCACGTAATATTTAGTGTAGTAAACGGTGAATACGTAATAGGGACGTTTCGTTCTATAACGTTTATCTTTCATTTCGGTGCGTATGTCATTATGGCATTATGTATGCTGGTGGCGATATTCCGCAACAGTTTCAGATATAAGGAGTTCAAAGGAAAGTTCGGGGCTGTGCTCATAGCGTCTGCTGTCCCTTTGTTCTTGGGTTTACTTCAGTACAAGTATCCCGAAGCGCCTTTCAACAGTATTGGTATATCGCTGTCATACCTCACCATATATATATATGCGGTGTCGGTAGACCGTGAAAGACTTACTCAAGGCAAGAATGTTTTCTTGCAGAACATGAGCCATGAGATACGTACCACGCTAAACTCGGTATACGGTTTTGCACAATTGCTTTCTCTGCCAGACGGTACATGGACCGACGAGGAGCGTAAGGCATACGCCAAGCATATTAACGACAGCTATAACATGCTCGACATGCTGCTAAACGACCTTATGGTTTCTACACGATACAACACCCATAATTACAGCATCGAAATAAAGCCGATGAATGTAAGGGTAGTATGCGAAGACGCTATTCAAGCCTTGGAAGTATGCCGACCGGCAAGTGTGGAGCTGAAAATGGTGTCTACATTGCCCGAAGACTTTATCATAGAAAGCGACGGACGACGGATACGTCAGGTGTTGCAGAATATGCTTACCAACGCTTGCCAGTTTGTAAGCAAAGGTGTGATAGAACTGAATGTAAGCTTGCAAGACGATGATTTGGTATTTATGGTAACTGACAATGTGCCGAGAATAAACAACAAACTGAATTGCAAAACTCCGGCAGAACTGCATAACAACCGTATGGAGGGAATAGGATTGCGATTGCAGATATGCGAGGTTATGGCACGCAAGCTTGGCGGTAGCATGTATAAAGACGTAGATTACACAAAAGGTACAAGATATATATTTTCAATAAAAACAAGATAATTTATATAACAACTATGACGAACGTTTCTATTAAAAGTATGATTAAGACGAGAGGATTATTATTTTTTATGACCGCAATGGCGTTTACGGCATGTACTTCGGACTTTTCAGATTCTGACGCTACAGCAGCGAATGACAAGATGAGTACAGAGGTATATGTGGCGGGTAAGCTGTTGGACGGCAGTGGTTCACGCTCTAGAGCGTATGAAAGCGAAGCTCTGTCGCGTGCGGCACAAGGCGTAAACTATGCTGACGCTTATTTTTATATAAGAATAGATAGCCGTATTCCGAAATTGGTGGGCAATTACAATCCTGATGACTACTTGCCATGGAATAACGGTTCTGTATTTAAACCGGAAAATAAAGGTAAGGTGAACTTGGACTATCCTTATTGGAATATTTCTTCTACTTATGGTGTAGGTAAGTATCTTTACGATACAAGCGGTAAGTCTGTAGAAACAATTATCGATGATGTGCCTACATTCGCGTCATTGATGAGCGTAAATAAGAAAGGTTCGGCTCTCGACGCTAACATCGATACAGAGAATCTCAAGATTATATGGTATGTAGCTAAATATACGTTTGGCATTTGGCACGTAGACGGTGTATTGACATTCAAGAGCACAGGCGATATTACCGAAGTTCCGGGCGTTAGCAAAGACCCGAGTTTCGAAAACAAGGCAGAAGAGCCTACTCCGCTTCCTTCGCTCGATGGTAAGGGTAATATCGAAGTCGATATCCATCAGCAGCAACATGGCGACTGGCAGGAAATTAAAACCTCAGTTCATGTTCGCGACCTCGTGGAGAAGGTAACAGTTGAGATTCCTCTGGAATATGATAACATTGCCGAAGCCGACGATTTCGCTATCCGTACTTATGACCTTGAGCTGGAATCAAAGGTGTTTATCAACAAGACTGAGTACACACTTGACAGTACAAATCCTGTTAAGGTAACCATCGAACATAAGGCTGACAAGGCAGTGTTTACCATAGTGTGCACAGACGAAAAATACCTTAAGGCTCTGCGCAAGGAGTATGGCGACGGTGTGACTATCGAAATTCATACTTATCCTAAAAACATCTCTAAAGATGTAGTTTGGACCAAGCTTCAAAGCTCTGAAGTCAAGGTTTCACCTTCTACATACGAAAACTTGATTTTCAAGGGAGCCACTAGCGCGTTTTTTTCTAAATAACCTTAAAAAAAGTATTTAGTTGTGGTAGAATATCCCAACGGACAAGGAGTTGATTTCTACGGGTTCGAAGTGATAGGTTTTTATTTTAAACGCTTCTTACTCTACTATTCTGACTATGCACTGAATATCCGTCTTCTATACGGACTGATATTCTGGTGCATAGTCACTATGATTATATTATTCTTCCTTTTCATCAGGTCGATAAGGCGTACCCGCAAGCGGAAGCGCGAGTATAACAAGGCTCATAAAGAACTCTACAATGGTTTCTATCAGATATTGATTATGGCAGAGAGACCCAGCGTGGAGCAGGTGGAGACTGCATGTGGCATGACGCTCGATGATATGCAGAAGCGTTACCGAAGCGCTACATTGTCTCGACTTATCTCTGAGATATGTATGGACCTTAGTCGAGAGCTGGACACTATTCCTAATGCTGATGTGCTCTGTTCGCTTACGGGCGTGAAGACTCTTTATGAGAAGAACCTGGTTACTAAGCACAATGTGTTCCTTACTCTGCAGAATCTTGCCAACATGCACATACCGGTCAGCGAGGGACTTCTGGCTATATATACCAACTGTTTCGACGCTAACATGCGCCGCATGGCCCGTATTTGCTATATCATATCGTCGAATGCCGCTCCGTATCAATATCTCATGGAAGACTTCAATGATAAGTTGGGCTTGTGGCAAATAATGATGCTGCACCGCCAGTTTGGTTGGGTAAGAGCCAATGAACGGCAGATGCCTCAGTTCTCAGTGATGGCAAACGAGGTGAAAGATGAAGACTCGGTGGCGTTCCTTATCAGGGAAATAGCGTACTGGGGTAGCGAGGAAGAAAAATCGGGATTGCACCAATGGTTCCTGTCGCCCAATTATAAATATCGAGTAGCTGCATTCGATGCGGTGTCAATGTTGCGCGACAAGAGACAAGAGCAAGCTGCCATCGATTCTTACGACGCTCAGCCGGAATTCATTCGCCAAGAGGTGCTGAAAGTTATTCATTCCATCAACTCTGGTTTGCATACCGACTTCTTTGTGCGGGCTTACCGTACTTCTACGCTGAAACAGACGCGCGAGGTTGCCTTGGCTTGTCTTTATAATTACGGTCACGATGGACGCCGCACTTTCGAAATGGTGAGAGATGAAGTCATCAATAACCCTGCCGACCGTATGCTGATGGATCAAATTGACTCAATAGGAGTCCTTAATCAAATGAGAATGCTTTAACATTATGTGGGAGTTTATATTATATTTCTTTGGATACGTAATCTTTGGCTATTCGTTGTTGTTGCTGGCATCGTACATCATGCTGCTGATATTCGCTTATCAGTACAGTAAAGGCTGTAAGCGATGGTCGGACGACTATATTCGGCACATGGTGCAGAGTTCTCCTTATGTGCCGGGCATCTCTATCGTGGCTCCGGCATATAATGAAGAGAAGACCATTATCGATAACGTGCAGTCACTGCTTAGGATGGACTATCCCAACTTTGAGGTTTGCATCGTGAACGACGGTAGTAAGGATAAGACTCTTGAGTTGCTTATCGATACCTTCGATATGGTGGAGGTGCCGTTTGAATATGTTTCGAAAGTGAACTGTGCGCCTTTCAAGCGTTTGTTCCGTTCGGCCAATCCTAAATATTCCAGACTGATAGTAGTAGATAAGGTGAACGGTGGTACCAAGGCCGATGCCGTAAATGCCGGACTGAACGTAATCACTAATCCCTTCTTCATTAATACCGACGTAGACTGTATCTTGGCTAAGGACGCCATGTATCAGTGCGTATTCCCGGTTATTACAGACGAAACCATCATAGCCGTGTCGGGAACCATGTCAATGAGTAACGGTTCTACCATCGACAATGGTGAGCTGGTAGATATTCGCCCGTCGAACCGCCCCATTCCGCTGTTTCAGGACTTGGAGTATAAACGCTCATTCCTTGTAGGTAAGATGGGATGGAGTAAGATTAACGCCATGAACAACGTTTCGGGTGGATACGGATTGTTCTCTACCGAAGTCGTTATCGGCGCCGGCGGATACAGTAGCTCTTCATTCGCCGAGGATATGGATATGATAACCCGTATGATTGCGTATTGCTGCGATTTCAACCGTGTATATAGGGTAGTGCAGATTCCGCATAACTGCTGCTGGACAGAAGGTCCGTCTAACCTGCGAATGCTTTATCGTCAGCGTACCCGTTGGGGCCGTGGATTGATACAGATGATGTGGGAGCATCGCCGTCTTTTGTTCAACCGTAAGTATAAGCGATTGGGGCTCATCACCATGGTTTATACATTCCTCTTCGAGTTTATGGCGCCCATCATAGAAACCGTGGGTCTATTGTTGATGATATATCTGGCATTTACCGGCGGTATAAATTGGGATACTTTCTTCGTGACATTCTTCGCTATCTACATATTCAGTTTCATGCTTTCGGCATTCGTGGTGTTCTACGACTTTATCTTAGGGTCATCGTATACCAAGCTGAGAAGTTATCTGAAACTACTGTTGGCGGCGGCTTTAGAACCTATAATTTATCACCCCATCATCGTATTTTGCTCTATAGTAGGATACTTTAAATACGTAACTCGTCAGAAGGCCGTATGGAAGGCTATGGAACGTACGGGTATGAAACGTTCTACTACGGCAGCGACGGCAAGTCCGTCGGGAGCAGGAGCGGCAACTAAATAGTATAGCATGATGAAAAAGGTTAAGATTCACAGATTATATACTGCGTTGCTGCTGGCCGCGTTGATAGCACCGCCTATGGTGGCGCAAGAGCGACAGAACAGCCGACGCAATGATAACTATACGCCTACCAAGAAAGGTACACCGGGTTATTACGACCAGAAGGTACGTCAGATGTTTAAGCAAGGCGACTGGGAGGGCGGAAAGACTCTGCTCGACGAGGGGCTTGCCAAGTATCAAACCGTATCTGGACTGAATGAACTGATGGGTTCTTATTGGCTGCACCATAAAGACTATGACAAGGCTCGCTACTTCCTTATCCGCTCACTGCGCGATGACAACAAGAACCCGCAGTCATTGCAGATGCTGATGAAGATAGAAGAGGAGACCAAGCATTACAGTTCGGCCATAGTTTATTGCAACGAATTGCTTGAACAGGCTCCTTATGAATACACTTTGTGGCGTAAGAAGATAGAACTATTCCGCTTGCAGGGCAACGAGGTTGAGGCGGCGCGTATGCTGAAGCGACTGGGAGAGATTTACCCCGACCGCATAGAGGTGAAGAAAGAAATAGCGTGGGACTATGAAGAGAAATATCGCAAGTACCGAAAGGACGGCGACATTGCCGGACAAGAGGAGATGCTGAGAAACTTGGTTAAACTATCGCCTAAGGATGCCGAGTTCCAGATGGCGCTGTGTAATCTGCTGCTCAACTCCGGTCGTACGGGCGAGGCTATCGATGTGGCAGGATATGCCGCAACCATCGTTTCGCAACCTTATCCTTTTGTTGAGAAGAAGGCAGCTATACTTGGCGACCTCTCTCGCTATGACGAGGCATTGTCTTATCTGCGCAGCGTGCAGAAAGGGATGCCGGCATTGGCGTCACATCGTATGCAGTTGGCACGCTTGATAAGCAACCTTGAGAAGGAGTCGGCTAACGTGGCTTTACGAAACGATGCTTATACCGCTTACGCCAAACTTTATGAAAGAGAGCATTCAGAAGAAGCGTTGACTTATCTTCTCAATACATCCATGTCGCGCGGCTACCTTGACGATGCTTTGGTATATATCCGTGAGGCGCGTCGTAGGCATGGCGATACGCAGAATCTGCTTTACCGCGAATATACCGTGCTTCGCCGTTTGGGCTATACCAACGCTGCCGTTACTATGCTTGAGAATATCCATACCAAATGGCCCGACGATGTTGATGTCAATAATGAGCTGTGCGGCATCCGTATGGACGATGTGCGCCGAATGATGGACTTCGGTCAGTATGATGACGCCATCCCCACGCTCGAAAGAATAAGAGAATATAAGGTAGACGATGAAACTCATGCTACCATAGAAAGAAGACTTTTCACCTGTTACGTAAAAGCCGGACAGCGTGCCAAGGCTTTGACTCAATTGGAGAGAATAAGCAACGACCCGCTGGTACAAGCCGGATTGCTCGAAGAGGTAGAGTTGCCTTTCATCAAGGAACTAATGGCGCAGGGCCGTATGCATCAGGCTGAGGCCGAGATTCAGAAGGTGCTTGAGTTGGGAGAGCCTTCGGCTGATATACTTCGTATGGCCATCACTACCGCTATGGTTCTGAAGAAGAATAACCAGGCTCGCGTATTGGTGGATATCGGTCAGGAACGATTCCCGGAAGACCCTTACTTCATTCTGAAGGATGCGCAGCTGAAGGCTGGCAAAGGCGATTACGAGACTGCTCTGAATTTGCTGAAACCTATGCTCGATACATACAGCGGCGATAATGCTGTGATAGACGCATATGCTGATTGTAGCGAGGCGCTTGCCATGAAGCATCTCAAAGAAAAGAATTTCGATGAGGCCATGCGCCTTGTCGATGATGCTTTGGTGTATAGTCCCAATAACCAGATGCTTATTCTTGCCAAGTCTATGATTTACGAGGCGCAGAAAGACTGGGATAACGCCATTGAGACATACAGAGAATATCATCCTGCTATGGGTGAGTTGCGTGAGTACAAGTTGCGTATGGAGGCATTGCGCCGACATCTCATGAAAAATCAGTTGCTGATAGATTACCAGAGAGCGAGGCCTTCGGATTATGATGGTATAACTTCGGCGGGGACTATCACTTATACCCGATACGCTAAGATTAATGCCTATAGTTTGGGCATGACTTATGCCGGACGCGACGGACTTATACATAATACCGCCAATACCGACTCTATCGGTGGAACAGGTTTTCAGGTTACTGGCGAGTGGCAGCATGAATGGAATAGCCGGTTCACTACCAATCTTACGGTGGGAGGGGCCAATAAGTTCTTCCCGAGAGTGAAGGTGGGATTGGCAGGAAGCTACAGTCTGCGTAATGACTGGACCGCAAAAGGCGATGTGTCATACCGATTGATTGGCCCGGGCGATAAAGCTAACACTTCGCTTATAGGCTTAGGCGTTGGAGCTACTAAAGAAATTGATCATTTCAGCTTCGGAGCCGATGCGCATGCGTTCGCCATGATGGGAAAGCAGACCGATTATTTCGGTGGAAAGTTCTTCGTAAGTGGGGGACTGGTGGCCAAGTGCTATCCATTCGACGGAAGTCGCACGCATCTGTTCTTGTCGGGAAGCGTGGGTACTGCGCCCGATTTGTCAGTGATAGATAACACCATGCCTACAAAGTTCAATCAGCTTAATACCATGCTCAACTTTGGCGGTATGTATGTAATAAACTCTGTGTTAGATTTCGGCTTGTCCGGACTGTGGTACACCATGACGCTCGATTCAAGTTCGGCTGCCCAGACAAGTTATAGTAAGAACTACTTATATTTTAACGCTAATGTTACGATACATTTCTAAAAGCATCTCCGTATTGCTTACGGCATTGGTGGTAGGAGGCTGTTCGGGTACGGCGCAGACCGTTAAAGAAAGCTCTAAAGCCGAATACCACGGACTATATACGCCTTCTAACACCGCCAGCGTGCAGAAGGCACTTAACACCAATCACCCCGATTACGACTGGGGATTGTGGGGGCATAACTTGGGTAAGATTATCCAAGACGATGCCACAGACGATATGTACGCCATGGTAGACGGCAAGCGCAACAAAAAACAGTTGTGCTTTTCGAGCGATGATTTGTATAAAGCCGTCCGTAGCTACATTATCGACCAGTATGGATATGGCACCGACGAGTATAGCGAGCGCATCAGCATAATGCCTATGGATAATAAGATGGCATGCACCTGCGCTAAGTGTAGGGCCAAGGGCAATACCGATACCAACGCTACTCCGGCGGTATCTGATTTCGTGTCGCGTTTGGCAAATGAGTTCCCTAAGCATAACTTCTACACCTCGGCTTATCATACTACCAAGGCTGTGCCAGCTAAGCCCTTGCCGCAGAACGTTGGGGTATTCATTTCGAGCGTATCTATGCAGATGCGTATCGATTTCTCTAACGCCAAAGGTTACACCGAGTTTGTATCAATGGTGAAAGAATGGAAGAAGAAGTGCGATAGAATACTTGTTTGGGATTACGAGCGCAATTTCGACGATTATCTTTCTCCTTTCCCGTGTCTGCTGGCCATGCAGTCGCGCTTGCAGCTATATAAGAAATTAGGTGTAAGCGGAGTTTTCATAAATGGCAGCGGCGATGATTATTCGGCTTTCGATGATATGCAGACCCATGTGTTGGCTCTGCTTATGAACAATCCCGATACCGACGTGCGCACTGCCGTAAGTCAATACTTCGAAGAGTACTATCCGCATACCGCCGATGTATTGACCAACTATTATTGGGGATTGGAATCTCGCCTTAAGGCTACAAACCATGCCTTGCCGTTGTACGGCACCATGCAGGGTATGTGCGAATCTTATCTCGATGCCAAAGAGTTCGTCCGTTTCCGCAGCGAGCTTGACGCCAAGAGCAAGCAAAGCACCGGCGATGAGAGAAAACGTCTTAACGCACTGCTTACGGGCTTCGCCTACACCCAGCTTGAGATGTACCGCACAGGCATTTTGCCTAAAGACGTAGAAATGGCCATCGAGATGAAAGAAATACTGAAAGGTCACAGCGAACTTAAAAACATGAAGAACCGCGATGAGGTAGGTCATACCATAGATGATTATTTGAAATTATGGAAATGAAAATAAAATCTGTAGAAAGAGCTTTCCTTTGCGTTGTGGTGGTCATGGCACTAATGCTGTCGGCTTCGTCTTGTCATACGAAACTTGGGCCTACCGCCATCCGCATAGAAGACTCCATCCGTCATTATCCCGCCACCATCCTTGGCGATGATTTGGAGATGGTGTATGTGGTTCGTAACATAGGCAATGACGTACTTGTTATTACCGATGTGCAGCCATCGTGCCCCACATTAGAGGTCGATTCTAAGAATGTATCCATGATACCGCCGGGCAGCGAGGCGCACCTTAGGTTCATCTTTCATTCTGATAAGAACATCGGTTGGGCTCGTCATTGCGTACGTCTGTTCGGCAATATCGCCCCTGAGGGCATGGCCATGATTATATTCGATACACACGTGGTAAGACCCTCCATCGATTTGTCGGATTATGAAGAGTATTATCAGGAGAAGCTGAAGAACAGCGGAGAGAATATACTCGACGAGAACAAGGGTGCCAAAGAGTATTACACCGACAGTATAACTGATAGCCGAGATATTATAAACGATAGACATCGCTACATAGACCATATGGGCGAATAACTTACGGAGAGAAATATCAAGCAGCATATATTAAAATAGGAAGGACAAACAACACATATTTATATTATGAAACAAATAGCAGGAATTGATACAAACAGACTAAAGCTTCTTCTGGTAGACGATATCCCTTTGAATTTGATTCTGCTGGATAAGATGCTTAAGCCATACGAGTTTCAGATAGTTAAGACCAACAACGGTCGGGAGGCTTTAGAGCAGATACAGGCTGTTCAAGACACGCCCGAGGCTTTCGATTTGGCGATTGTAGACATAATGATGCCCGAGATAGACGGCTATCAGGTTCTGGAGTACGTGCGTAGAGGATGCCCAGACGGACAGTTCAACATAACCCCGAAGACCAAGGAAGAGTTTCCTGTCATCATTCTTTCTGGCATGAACTTTAGCGACGATGTGGCTAAGGGCATGTCGCTTGGCGCCAACCAATTCCTCACCAAGCCGGTAGTAATGGAACGCCTTTATGCGGCGGTAGATGAAGAACTCGAAAAGAAAATTCAGGCGGTAGGCGCAAGCTTCGCAAAATAAGCATGGCGCAAACTGCACAAGCAGCAAAATAAAACCGTATTTTTGCCCACGCAATATAAAAATAGAAAGAAATGCAGAAAAAAGACATTCCAGTACTGCTCCTGACCGGTTATCTGGGCAGTGGAAAGACTACTTTGGTAAACCATATTCTCGCTAACGAGAAAGGAATTAAGTTCGCGGTTATAGTAAACGATATAGGCGAGGTTAACATTGATGCCGACCTCATTCAGAAGGGTGGCGTTGTAGGCAAGAAAGATGATAGCCTTGTGGCGTTGCAGAACGGATGTATCTGCTGCACACTGAAGATGGACCTCATAGAACAGATATTCGACCTTATGAAGATGCAGCGTTTCGATTACATCGTTATCGAGGCGAGTGGCATCTGCGAACCGGAGCCGATAGCTCAGACCATTTGTTCTATTCCGCAGATGGGTGGCGCTTATGTTAAGTACGGAGTATGCCGTCTTGATAGTATAGTAACCGTGGTCGATGCGCTTCGTCTTCAGAGCGAATTCGCTTGTGGCGACGAACTTACACGTAAGCATATTGACGAAGAGGATATAGAGAATCTTATTATCCAGCAGATAGAATTCTGTAATATCATATTGCTGAATAAGGCTTCAGAGGTTAAGCCCGAAGAGTTGGCTCGTATCAAGCAGATACTTCACACATTGCAGCCCGCCGCCGAGATTATAGAATGCGATTATGCCGATGTGGATATAGATAAGCTGATAAATACTCACTTGTTTAATTTCGAGAGAGTGGCTACTTCTGCCGGATGGATTCGCGAGATAGAGCGTCAAGCTACCGAAGAAGAGGAGCACGAAGCTAAGGCGGATCATCATCACCACCATGATCATGAGGAACATCATCACGAAGATGAGCATCACCATCACGATGACGACGACGATGATCACGACCATGAAGACCACGATCATGAGGAGGAACACGGACATCACCACCATCATCATCACGACCATGAGGGCGGCGAAGTGGAAGAGTACGGCATAGGTACGTTTGTTTATTACCGTCGTCCGGCGTTCGATTTGAATAAGTTCGATCATTTTGTTGCTACCAAGTGGAGCAAGAACATTATCCGTGCCAAGGGTGTATGTTATTTCAGCAATAACCGTGATATGTCGATGTTGTTCGAGCAGGCTGGTGTGCAGAAGAAGATTACTCCCGCAGGATTGTGGTACGCTACAGCTCCCGAGGAGGATTTGATTCAGCTGATGCAGCAAGAGCCGGGACTTATGCGCGACTGGGACGAGAAGTATGGCGACCGTATGCAGAAAATAGTATTCATTGGTCAGCACCTCGATAAAGAACAAATCACTCGCGACTTAGACGAGTGCTTGGAGTAACGGGCGAAGGTGTATCATAAGTAATATATAGCGGACTGAAATTCCATCGATTATTCGTTGTTTTTTTAGTCCGTTATTTTTTTCTGTGTTGCGAAACATATTTTACACCCTTTCAGTGAGAATAAATGTTAAAAACACGCATCTTTCTCTAATATGAATCAATTTGAACTTAATGTATTCATAAAAAAGCCTTTCTTTTGTATGAAAAATACAAAAAGATGAAAAAACACTATTACTATTTAATTAACGTGAGTTCGAAATAAAATCAAAAAATAGCAAGTTGTCC
>UMBZ01037002.1_pt1 | contig 20140 bp, 19 predicted proteins | sample 1964091 | NCBI WGS metagenome assembly UMBZ01 (sample SAMEA4835954, study PRJEB28245) | human gut metagenome | biome: gut microbiome; material: fecal sample | place: Denmark | collected 2008
CCGCCGACGCCAAACCCAAAGCCGCCGACTCTACCCCCAAGCCCGTCACACCTGCACCCGATGCACAGCCCGCCGACCCCATGGTGGGCCGCCCCTGCCCCAAGTGTGGCCAGGGCACCATCATCAAGGGCAAGACCGCCTATGGTTGCAGCCGCTGGCGCGAGGGATGTGACTGGCGACAGCCTCTCAACAACGACAACAAGACACAATAATGACCTCTACCTGCAAACCTACGCGCAATGTGGCGCTCGACCTCATCAGAGTGGTCGCCATCGTGCTGGTGCTGTGGCAGCACGCCAGCGAGTATTACTACATCGGAGACAACCTGAGCATCATCCATGCCAACATCCCGCTGCTGACATGGATGAACAGCGTGGCACGCATCTGTGTGCCGCTTTTTGTGATGATTTCGGGCTATCTGCTGCTGCCCGTCTCCACCTCTACCGCCACCTTCTTCCGCCGCCGCTTCACCCGCATCCTCTTCCCGTGGGTGTTCTGGTGCGTGGCCTATGCCGTCTACTTCATGCTGCGTAGCGGCGACGGCATCGCCACCTGCATCGCCAGCGTATGCCGCATCCCGCTCAACTACGGAGTCGAGGTGGGCCACCTCTGGTATATCTACATGCTCATCGGCGTGTATCTGCTGGCGCCCATCGTTTCGCCCTGGCTGCGCCAGTGTGGCAAGCGCGAACTCCAGGGCTATCTGGCGCTGTGGATGCTTACCACCCTGCTACCCTATCTGCACCATGCAGGCATCGCGCTGTGGGGCGAGGCGTCGTGGAACATCACCCCGGCGTTCTACTATTACACCGGCTTCGGCGGCTACTTCGTCCTGGGCCACTATCTGCGACGCTACGGATGTCCGCGACTGTCGGTGTCGATGGCACTGCTGGTGGTGGGCTATCTGTTTACTGCCCAGACCTTCCTCTACTTCGACTCCTTTGCCAAGGATGCCGTAGAGCTTGAGGTGCCATGGGACTTCTGCTCCGTCAACATGATGATGATGACGCTCGGCACCTTTGGTGCGTTAAGCCGTGTACGCCTCAGCGCCACCTCGACCATAGGCCGGCTGGTCATCTCGGTATCTACGTGCAGCTACGCCATGTATCTGGCCCACATCATGATACTCAACGCCTTCCACGACCTCTACGACGGCGCTGCGCCCGTGGCTGCCCTGGTGCCGATGATAGCCCTCAGCACCACCGCCACCACCTATGCCGCAGTATGGTGCCTCGGTCGCCTGCCCTGGAGCCGCTACTGGTTAGGAATAGACTGACCCTGGGGCAATAAATCGCCAATTCCGGCGTTATCTTTGTAAAAGACTCAAAGATGAAACACCTATTATATACTCTCATCCTTGTCGCCACGCTGCTCTCCTTGAGCGGCTGTGGTGCCGAGCGTGCCGTGCGCAAAGGCGACAAGCACCAGGCACTGGGCGAATACTATGATGCCGCCGTGCAGTATCGCAAGGCCTACCGACAACTCTCTCCCAAGGAGCGGGAGCAGCGCGGCAAGGTGGCGCTCAAGATGGCGCGCTGCTATGAGCGCATCAACCAGTCGCAGCGAGCCAACTCTGCCTACGCCAATGCCCTCAGATATGGACAGGCTGGGCTCGAAGACCGTCTGGCTTATGGCCGACAGCTGCTCAAGAGTGCGTCGTACAAGGAGGCTGCCGACATGTTCAGGACAGTACTCGACTCGATGCCCGACAACGAGCTGGCCAAGAGCGGACTGCAGTCGGCGCTCAACGCACCCGCCATCAAGCAGGCGGGCTCGCGATACAAGGTCAAGAGGATGGATGTCTTCAACTCGCGACGGGCCGACTACAGCCCGGTGCTGGCAGGCGACGCCCTGGACCACCTCTACTTCTCCTCGACGCGCAACGAGGCCGAGGGCGACGAGCTGAGTGGCATCACGGGCACCAAGAATGCCGACATCTTCGTCTCGGTCAAGGACGACAAGGGCAAGTGGTCCAAGCCCGAGCCCGTGAGCGGCGGCCTCAACACCGCCTACGACGAGGGTGCATGCTGCATCAGCCCCGACGGCCGTGAGATGTATCTCACCCAGTGTGTGACCGACCCCTCGTCGCCCCGATATGCAGAGATAGTCACCTCCAACCGCAGCGACGCCGCATGGAGCAAGCCCACCAAGCTGGAGCTCACCCGCGACACGCTGTCGAGCTATGCCCACCCCGCCATATCGCCCGACGGCGAGTGGCTGTACTTCGTCTCCGACATGCCAGGCGGCAAGGGAGGCATGGACATCTGGCGCGTGCGCATCACATCGGTCGGACTGGGCGGCGTGGAAAACCTGGGCGAGCCCATCAATACCCCCGGCGACGAGATGTTTCCCACCTTCCGCCCCAACGGCGACCTCTACTTCTCGAGCAACGGCCATCCCGGACTGGGAGGACTGGATATCTTCATCGCCAAGGTCAACAAGCAGGGCCGCTACCAGCTCTACCACCCCGGCTACCCGCTCAACTCCCACGGCGATGACTTCGGCATGACCTTTGAGGGACCCCACAACCGGGGCTACTTCTCGTCCAACCGTGGCGACGGCCGCGGATGGGACCATATATACGCGTTTGAGAACCCCGAGGTGGTCAACACCGTCAAGGGATGGGTCTACGAGGCCGAGGGATACGAACTGCCGCAGGCCGAGGTCTACATGGTAGGCAACGACGGCACCAACCGCCGACTGACGCTCAAGAGCGACGGCTCGTTCACCCAGGTGGTCAAGCCCGGAGTGAGCTATGTGATGCTCGCCACCTGCAAGGGCTTCCTCAACCATAAGGAAGAGCTCACCGTACGGCCCACCGAAGAGTCGGAAGAGACGGTGCTGCAGTTCCCGCTGGTATCTATCACCGCACCGGTGCTGATAGACAACATCTTCTACGACTTCGACAAGGCCACGCTGCGCCCCGAGTCGACCAAGGCGCTCGACGAACTGGTAACGCTGCTCAACGAGAACGGCAATGTGACCATCGAACTGAGCGCCCACTGCGACTACAAGGGCAGCGCCGAGTACAACAAGCGGCTCTCGCAGCGCCGCGCCGAGGCTGTGGTCGACTATCTCACCGCCAAGGGCATAGCCCGCGACCGGCTCACGCCCGTGGGCTACGGCAAGGAGAAGCCCAAGACCATACGGCGCAAACTCACCGAGCGGCTCACGTGGCTCAAGGAGGGCGACGTGCTGACCGAAGAGTTTATCAGCCATCTGGACAAGGACAAGCAGGAGATAGCCAACCAGCTGAACCGCCGCACCGAGTTTATCGTGCTGCGCACCACCTACGGACTGTTCGACGAGCACGGCAAACTCAAGAAGAGGCCCAAGCCTGCCACCACCGACAAGCACGAGGGCGACGACGGGCTGAACATCATCATCGAGTAGCCCCACACCACCGCAACCACACAGCAGGCGCATAGCCTCATCACTCCATAGCATAACCTCACCACCCTATAGCATAACCTCTTTTTCCCACAGACGACAAAGCCTTGGCTCGCAAGAGTCAAGGCTTTGTCGCTGCAGACCGTGGGGAAAACTGGCATCCAGGGCAGCCATGCTGTGAGTAACGATAACGATACAGAGTGTACAAAGAGCGGCGCCGGGCATATCTTGGGCGGCGCCGAGACCACCTTTACCAACGTGCTGACCATCTCTATCGGCTCGTAACGGAAGGCACGTGGGCTCGTGACGGAAGAAACGTGGGCTCGTATCATAAGCCACGTGGGCTCGTACCTTACGTTACGAGCCAGCAATGATGGCAAGCACAAGGATGAAACCAATGAGCATCACCGCATCCACACGCTGCGCAGCAACGTGAGCCATGACCACCGTCACGGATGTACCAAAAAGGGTTCGCTGTACATCCACTGGTGAATGTACAACGAACCCTCTGCCCGGCAGTATACAGGCGCGGCGCACAGCCACAGCCCTCGCCCGCGAGCGGCTATCGGCGATGATGCACAGGAGTGCGGCTGATGGTAATGATGCTGATGGCGGTTATCGCCACGACCACCGTAAGGAGTGTCGAGGGGCGCACGCAGTCGTTGACAGCCACCACGCCCACCAAGTCGCCCATGACTCCCATGAGCAGCGAACCCAGTCGGGGCAGCGACCCCATCATCGCCACCGCCAGCACCCCTATGGCGAAGCAGAAGAGCGTCCAGTAACGATTAAGACGGTCGGTGTGCTGCGGCAGGTGGCGCATCACGCGACGGGTGAAACCCATATCGGCCACCTGGGGCTTGTGCTCGGTCATAAACTGTGCTATCAGTCTGTCATCATTGTCTGTCATATCCATTATGTCTTAAATAATCGGCCATTTTTTTCTTTCCACGCGAGAGATGCGACTTGACAGTGCCCTCGCGCATACCCGTAACCATGGTGATGTGATCTATGCTCTGTCCCTCCATCAGCTGGAGCACCACGCAGGTGCGCTCGGCGTCGGTAAGGAGCGCCAGCGCATGGCGCAAGTCCATCTGCAGTCCGCTGTCGGTGTCTCTCCCACTGCGACCCATCACCGCGGGCGTTTCCAGAGAGTCGGTCGGGTGCTGCGTCTTCACATGGTCGTAGTACACATTGTATGCTATACGAAACAGCCACGTGCTGAACGACGCCTCTCCACGAAAACGGGAGATGTTGAGGTAGGCTTTGACGAAGGTGTCTTGGGCCAGGTCGTCGCTCAACTGGGTGTCGCCCAGCGTCTGGCTGAGGAAGAAGCGACGCACCTGGGCCTGGTATTTCTCAACCAGCCGCCCGAAGGCTGCCCGGTTGTGGAATATCGCCGCCTGGGTAATCCATGCTATGTCTTCGAGATTTCTCACGTCGCTCTATCTATATATAATAATGTGGTTACTGGTTGTCGCTCTCCTCGTCGTGCGGTGCTTCGGTGTGGCGGCCACCCGTGGTGCGCACGATGACCAGCTGGCCCACGCCATAGCAAGCCACCAGGGCGCCGATGCCCATGAGCATGCTCGAACTCCAGATGTAGAACATCACTATCATGCCCACGCCTATCGACACGTTGCGTATGCCCTTGCGCCAGAGGGCCTCGTTGGTATCGAGAGCCTGCTCGCAGAGTTGTGAGGGTATGGGCTGGCCGTGCTCCAGTGCCTTCTCGGCAAGCGCTATGCGGTCGTTGCGCTGCTTGATGAGATGGCGGACGATGAGGATGATGGCTATAAGCGGTACTGCCAGGAAGAGCAGCACTAACAGGCATACTATCACGGCAATGGCAATGCCTCCCATGCCGAAGAGGGGCTTGCAGAAATCGACAAACGAGCCGAAATCGTCCAGGTCGTCGTCCATATACGGCGTGGAGGCATAGTAGGTGGAGTCGGCAGCGGCGGCAGCATCCCAGGAGGCGGTGTCGGAGTAGGCCTCGATGCCGGTGTGGGCTGTATCGGCCACCACAGCGTCGTCGAGGTGGTTGCGGTGGTGTGGGGCGGCATCGACGCTCATGGCGATGCATGCCAGCATGACTGTAAGTGTCAGAATAAATCGTTTCATATCTTCTTCGTTTTGTTTTTTTCTATCCATTAGACGCATTGAGACGCCAATTAGTTGCAAAATAACTAAAAAAAAACTACTTTTGCAAAGTTAATAGCGTGAAGATGATAGATATACCTAAAGATTTTGCGGACTCCACGCGGCTGTTGATGGGCGATGCGCTTTACGAAACGCTCGTCGGCGGGCTCAACGATGAACCCTCGGTAAGCCTGCGCCTCAACCCCTTCAAGACCGATGGCCGCCCTGTGGGCCAAGTCACGCCCGTGCCCTGGTGCGACGGTGGCTACTGGCTCGAGTCGCGTCCCAATTTCACCTTCGACCCGCTGCTTCATGCCGGTTGTTACTATGTGCAGGAAGCGGCGTCAATGTTTCTGCACCATGTGCTGTCGCGGGTCATCGACCGGCCAGTGACAGCGCTCGACCTGTGTGCTGCGCCCGGTGGCAAGTCGACCACGGCGCGCGGGGTGCTGCCCCAAGGCAGTCTGCTGATATGCAACGAGCCCATACGCCAACGCGCCCAGATACTGAGCGAAAACATACAGAAGTACGGACACCCCGACGTGATGGTCACCAACAACTACCCGCGCGACTTCCGCAAAGCGGGGCTGCTCTTCGACCTGATTGTCGCCGACGTACCCTGCTCGGGCGAAGGCATGTTCCGCAAGGACGCCGGTGCCATAGCCGAATGGAGTCGGCAGAACGTAGAAAACTGCTACCGGCTGCAACGCGAAATCATCGAAGACATCTGGCCCTGTCTGCGGCCTGGTGGTATACTGGTCTACTCGACCTGCACGTTCAACGAACAGGAAAACGAGGACAACATCGCATGGATACGCGGACTGGGAGCCGATGTGCTGGACATCGACATCAGCGAGGAATGGAACATCACCGGTGCGCTCAAGGGCGAAGACAGTCTGTATCGCTTCATCCCCGGCCGCTCGCGCAGCGAAGGACTGTGCATGGCTGTGCTGCGCAAGAGCGACGACACCGTGCTGGCTGAGCGTCGCGCCAAGGACAGCGGCAAGCCCGCCAAGACGCGACCGCGCACCGACGTGGGGGCGTGGATAAACGGCAGCGACCACTTCACCCTCTGCGAGAGGGGCGACACGCTGAGCGCCATCCCCACATGGTGGCTCGCACAGTATCGCGCCGCCGAGAAGTCACTGCATCTGCTGCACGCCGGCATCACCTTGGGCACCGTCAAGGGCAAAGACGTAGTGCCCCACCAGTCGCTGGCAATCTCGACCGCACTCAACCGCTCGGCCTTTGCACAGGCAGAGGTCGGATACGGGCAAGCCATAGCCTATCTGCGCAAAGAAGCGATAACGCTCGACGCCGCCACGCCGCACGGCATCGTGCTCATCACCTACCACGGCATACCCTTGGGATTTGCCAAGAACCTGGGCAACCGCGCCAACAACCTCTATCCCCAGGAATGGCGTATCAAGAGTACCCATCTGCCCGAACAAATACCGACAATACTCAATATATGAAACAATATCTCAATCTGCTTGACCGCATCCTTACCGAAGGAGCCACCAAGACCGACCGCACAGGTACGGGCACCAAGAGTGTCTTCGGCCATCAGATGCGGTTCAACCTCGAAGAGGGTTTCCCGCTTCTTACCACCAAGAAGCTGCACCTCAAGTCTATCATCTATGAACTGCTGTGGTTCCTGCGCGGCGACACCAACGTGCGCTATCTCCAGGAACATGGTGTAAGGATTTGGAACGAATGGGCCGACGAAGACGGAGAGTTAGGCCCCGTGTACGGACACCAATGGCGCTCATGGCCCGACTACAACGGCGGCACCATAGACCAGATACAGCAGGTGATAGACACGCTGAAGACTCACCCCGACTCGCGCCGCATGATTGTGTCGGCCTGGAACCCCGCCGAGGTCGACGAGATGGCGCTCCCACCCTGTCACTGCCTCTTCCAGTTCTATGTGGCTGACGGCCGACTGAGTCTGCAGCTCTACCAGCGCTCTGCCGACACCTTCCTGGGTGTGCCGTTCAACATCGCCTCGTATGCGCTGCTGCTCCAGATGATGGCGCAGGTGACCGGACTGCGTGCCGGCGACTTCATCCACACCACCGGCGACACGCATCTCTATCTGAACCACATAGAGCAAGCCCGTCTGCAGCTCACACGCACACCGCGACCGCTGCCCAAGATGAACTTGAACCCCGACGTGAAGAGTCTCTTTGACTTCAAATACGAAGATTTCCAACTCACCGACTATGACCCGTGGCCACACATAGCCGCGCAGGTGTCGGTATAACCACTCGCTGAAAACATGCGCATCAACATCATAGCCGCCGTGGCACGCAACCGCGCCATAGGCATCGACAACAAACTCATATACTGGCTGCCCAACGACCTGAAACGGTTTAAGGCGCTCACCACGGGGCACACCATCATCATGGGGCGCCACACCTTTGAGTCGCTGCCCAAGGGCGCGCTGCCCAACCGCCGCAACATCGTGCTGAGCCGCACCGCCACCGAGTTTGCGGGCTGCGACACCTATGCCTCGATAGACGAGGCACTCGCCCACTGTGGCGACGACGAGGATATATATATAATAGGTGGAGCCAGCATCTATGCCCAGGCGCTCGACCGGGCTCAGCGGCTCTGCCTCACCGAGGTCGACGACACGCCAGAGGCTGCCGACGCCTTCTTCCCCGACTACAGCGGATGGCACGAGACCTGGCGCGAGCACCACGACAAAGACGAGCGTCACGCTCAGGCTTACGACTTCGTAGACTATGAGCCGGGCAAACGGGCAGAGGAACAATAGCGACACAGAGGAAAACATAACCCAAATGGCAATGACAATGAAGAAGACAGCTCTCATCACCGGTGCCACAAGTGGCATCGGCGAAGCCTGCGCAAGAAAGTTTGCGGCAGGCGGATACAATCTGATAATCACAGGGCGCAGAGCCGACAGGCTGGAGGAAATCAAGACCACGCTGGAGGCTATGGGCGCCGAGCTGGTGACACTGGCGTTCGACGTGCGCGACGCCGAGGCTGCCACCAAGGCCATCGCGTCGCTCGGCGAGGGATGGCAGGAGATAGACGTGCTCATCAACAACGCCGGGCTGGCACTCGGCCTGGACAAGGAGTATGAAGGCGACCCCACAGACTGGAACACGATGATAGACACCAATATCAAGGGTCTGCTCACGATGACCCGGCTGGTGGTGCCGGGCATGGTGGCGCGCAACAGGGGCCACGTCATCAACATAGGCAGTGTGGCGGGCGACGCCGCTTACGCCTGCGGCAACGTGTACTGTGCCACCAAAGCAGCCGTGAAGGCCCTCACCGACGGTCTGCGTATCGACGTGGCTCACACGGATGTACGCGTGACCAACGTGAAGCCCGGACTGGTGGAGACAAACTTCAGCCGCGTACGCTTCCATGGCGACAACGAGCGTGCCGACAATGTCTACAAAGGCGTCAAGCCGCTTACGGGCGACGACATAGCCGATGTGGCGTTCTATGCAGCATCGGCGCCGAAGCATGTGCAGATAGCCGAGGTGCTGGTGTTGGCCACCCATCAGGCCAATGGCTCCTACATACATCGGGAAGCATAGGTTGGGCGTCCAACCAACATCACGCAATCAGGCCTTGATGACTCGCTGTGGTCATCAAGGCCTGATTGCGTAGTGGGGATAATGGGCACCGCGCGCTATCTACCCTCGGCGAGCACGTCGGCAGGCGCATTGAGAAAGCGGGCAACGACGCTGACTGCCTCGGCAAAGGCGGTGGGCTGGCCGGGCACGGTGATGAAGAGATGGGTGGCTGTGGGGAAGACATGGTAAGTGAGCCTGTGGCCAAGTCGCTGCAGCCGCTGCGCCAGTTGGGTGGTCTGGTCGAGGAGGATGTCGTGACCCGCAGAGATGAGGCACATGGGCGGCAAGGAGCGCAGCGCGTCGTCGTCGGCGAGTTCGACTGAGACGAGCGGATTGTGCTCCTCTCCGCGGGCGTAGGCTTCGCAGAAAGCCTCAAGCAGTTCGGCGTCGTCGCCATAGCCTTGGGCATAGTCTGTCCACGATGGCGTGACACGCGTGTAGAGTCTGGTGACAGGATAGATGGGCACAACACGGCTCACACCCTCGGTCGAGAGGGCTGTGGCGAGGGCAAGGTTGCCTCCGGCGCTGTCGCCTCCCACCGCCACCTGAGTAGAGTCGCAACCCCACGCATCGGCGTGCTGGCGGAGATAGGCAAAGGCGCGGCGGCAGTCGTCGAGCGGAGCCGGAAAGGGATGGGCTGGCGACAGGCGGTAATCGAGGGCAGCCACGCAGTAGTCGGCCTCCAACGCCAAAGTGGCACAGAAGCGCGCGCAACTGTTGATGCTGCCGAAGCACCAGCCGCCTCCGTGGAGATAGAGCAGCAGCGGACGCTTGCGGAGGGCTGGTCGGGAGGGCGTGAAGAGACAGATGTCGGGGGTGGGATAAGTGGCGGTGACGCCGTCGGGCAACTGGGGCGGCTGGTTGCGGCTCTGCCTGATTTGCTGCAAGGCTGCACAGTCGCCGGAGATAGCCGCGCGCACCGCCAGCATCTGTCTGTGCTGCAGGTCGGCAGGCATACGGCTGAGGAAGAGGCGCTCGTCGTCGAGCATACGCCGCTGGAGTGAGTCGGAGGGATAGGTCTGCCCATACAGGCATACCATGGAAAACAATAAGAATAAGGTGTGGAAAATACGCATAATCTATAAGAACATTAAGGCCGTCTCTGCAGAGACAGGAGACTGCAGATGGCGCTGCCGCTTAGAGCCGCAGCACCTCGTCGCAGTATTCCACCACCGCCGGACGGTGGGTGATGAAGATGATGGTGTGCTGACGGCAGCCCAGGACATTGGCGAGCAGGCGGCGCTCGGTCTCGATGTCGAGGGCGCTGGTAGCCTCGTCGAAGAGCATCACGGGGCGGTTGCGCAGCAGGGCTCGGGCAATGGCAATACGCTGTGCCTGGCCCTCACTCAGACCGGCTCCCGACTCGGAGCAACGCGTGTCGAGTCCGTCGGGCAACTGGCTGACGAAGTCGGCACATGCCTGGTGGAGCGCATCATACATCTCGTCGTCGGTGGCGGTAGGGCTGCCCATGAGCAGATTGTCGCGGATGGTGCCGCTCATGAGGGTATTGCCCTGGGGCACGTAGACAAAGTTGCAACGCATACGCGGCGACAGTTGCTGGCCGTCTCCGTCGGCGTGGTAGAGGCTTATCTCTCCCTCCTGGGGACGGAGCAGGGCGAGGATGAGGCGGATAAGGGTGGTCTTGCCGGCTCCCGTCTCACCGAGGATGGCGGTGCAGGTGCCGGGACGGAAGTCGAACGACAGGTGGTCTATCACGCGTCCGTCGCCGTCATTATAACCATAGCCCACATCGTCGAGCTTCACACCGCAGGGTGCTTCGACCACGATGGGGTCGCCCTGCTCTTCGAGGGGTGGCTCTTCGAGTTCCATGAGTCGCTCGGCAGCGGTGAAGACACTGACAAAGGCGGGCACGATGCGGCTCAGGTTGCGCGCCGGACTCTGTATGCGGTTGACGAGTTGCAGGTAGGCTGTCATGCCGCCAAACGACAGCGTGTGCATGGACATGCGCACTGCCGCCCAGAGGAAGGCTATGAGATAGGTGAGGGAGAACCCGAAGTTGAGGATGAAGTTGGAGAGCAGGCTGAAGCGTGTACGCTGGATGACGTTGCGCCGCAGCTGGCTCTGGGTACTCTCGAGCTTGCCCACCATGGCGTCGTCGCTCTCCAGAGTCTTGATGAGCACCCGATGCTGGATGGTTTCCTGCAGCACGCTTTGCACCTGGGAGTCGGAGTTGCGTACCTGACGGGTGAGGTGACGCATACGGCGCACATAGACCTTGCTGAGCACCACAAAGAGGGGCAACAAAGCGACGGTGATGACCGCCAACAGCCGGTCGAGAGTAAAGAGATAGGCAAAAGCACCGAAGAAGAGAAGCACCACACTGAGCGTATTGGGCAAGGTTTCGGTAATGAAGGTGACGACATTGCTGACGTCGCTCTCAAGGCGGTTGATGACATCGCCAGAGTGTCGCCGTTCACGCCCGTTCCATTCGGAGCGGAGTATACGGTCGAGCATGTACTGCTGCATGCGGTTCTGCGCCTTCACGCCCAGCACGTTGCGTATCCAGACCGAGGATATGTTGATGGCAAAGTCGATGAGCACCAGCCCACCCATGAGTGACACCGCCCAGTAGATGGAGCCCTCGATGTTGCCCGAAGCCACGTCGATGGCGCGCTTCACCGCCCACACCTGGGCCAGACTTACCACCACCGTAGCCATGCCCATCGATGCGTTGAGTATGGTCTGCAGTCGGTTGCCCCGCCATACCTTCCACAGCCAGCGCATGATGTCGCGCGTGGTGTAGGCCGAGTTGGCGGGCGTTATCCATTGGGCTATCTTTATCTTCATGACTCTCGGTGTGGCTGTGGGTCTATCTGTGGTCGGCGCCCCACATCATCTTCTCGCGGAGGGTGGAGAAGTAGCTGCGGCTGTCGCGCTTCACTATATTAATGGTATAGGGGGCCTTGCGGATGGTAAGGCGCGTGCTCTCGAGCAACTTCTCCGAGCGGCCATCGATGGCTACGAGGAAGTTGTGAGACCGACTCTCCACCTCGAGCGTTATCTCGCTGTCGTCGTTGATGACGATGGGGCGGACATTGAGGCTGTGGGGCGCCACGGGAGTAAGGCAGAGGATGTCGGCATCGGGCACGATGATGGGGCCGCCGTTGGAGAGACCGTAGGCGGTAGAACCGGTGGGTGTAGAGACAATGAGCCCGTCGGCCTGGTAGGTCACCAGATACTCGCCGTTGATGCAGGTGCGCACGGAAATCATCGCGGCATTGTCGCGCTTGAGCACGGCGATGTCGTTGAGGGCGAAGGGGCTGCCCTCGATTATCTCGCCGTCGGCCTCGACCATGATGACGGCATGGGGCTCCACAGCGTAGTGCCCGTCTGCTATCTCGGCTATGGCGTGGTCTATCTCGTCGGGATGGATGTCGGCCAGAAATCCCAGTCTGCCTGTGTTGACGCCGATTATGGGCGTCGCCTTGCTTCCCACCATGCTGGCTGCGCGCAGGAAGGTGCCGTCGCCGCCGATGGAGATGACGAAGTCTACGTCGAAGTTATAGTTGTCGAAGACGCCGCTTACCTCGACCTCCATGCCCAAGGCCGATGTGATGTACTGGAAGAAGGTGCGCTCGATGTAGATTTCGGCTCCGCGAGCCTTGAGACTGTCTATGAGCCGGTGGATAGATACCGTCTTACCCGCCTGGAACTCCTTGCCGAAGAGAGCGAACCGCAACACGTTTGCCGCCATAAATGTTATCTTTTTTTAATCTTTGTTCCTCATTCTTGCTCACAAATGCCAAACATTTAGTACATTTGCACGTGAATGATGCGACAAAAATACTACTTTTTGTTGTAAAACACGTTGAAATTATGGCAAAAGTATATGAATTTCTTTCCAATGGCTTCGAAGACATAGAGGCATTGGCACCCGTAGACATACTCCGCCGAGGCGGACTGGAGGTAAAAACAGTGAGCATTACCGGCGAGCAGATGGTGGAAACCACCCACGGCATCAAGCTCATGACCGACCTGAGGATAGAGGACATCGCCGACTTCAGCGACGTCGACGCCATGCTGCTGCCAGGAGGTCTGCCAGGAGCCACCAATCTGAACAAGCACAGGATGCTGCGCGAGATACTGCTCGAGCAGTACAACCAGGGCCGCATAGTCGCCGCCATCTGCGCCGCACCGCTGGTGCTGGGCTCTATAGGCATCCTCGAGGGCAAGCGAGCCACCTGCTACCCCGGCTTCGAGAAGCGCATGACCGGCGCCACCTACACCCAGGAGCAGGTGACCATCGACGGCAACATCATCACGGGCAAGGGTCCCGGCGCGTCGATGGACTTCGGCTACGCCATCCTCGGCAAGTTTGTCGCACCCGAAGCTGTGGCAGAGCTCAAGGCCCAGATGATGTACAAAGGTTAACCCACAACGACAGCCATGGACTATATCATCATCGTAGCCGGAGGCAAGGGGCTGCGCATGGGCAGCGACGTGCCCAAGCAGTTTCTGCCCGTTAAGGGAATGCCCGTACTGATGCGCACCATCAGCCGTTTTCATGAGTGCAATCCCTCGATGCAGATTATACTCGTACTCCCACACCACCAGCAGCAGTACTGGCACGACCTGTGCAGCCAATACGCCTTCGGCATCGCTCACACGGTGGTAGACGGAGGCGACACGCGCTTTGCCTCGTCGCGCAACGGACTCGACGCCATCCCCGACGACGCCACGGGTACCGTGGGCATACACGACGGGGTGCGCCCCTTTGTGGCTGCCGAGGTGATAAGCCGCTGCTACGACGCCGCACGCACCCACGGAGCCGCCATCCCAGTGATGCCGGTCACCGACACGCTGCGCCACATCGACTCTGCCACCACCGGCCACAACGTGCTGCGCACAGACTACCGCATCGTGCAGACCCCACAGGTCTTTGACATCGCGCTGCTCAAGCGCGCCTTCACCCAGCCCTTCCGTGAAGAGTTTACCGACGACGCCTCGGTGGTCGAAGCCATGGGCTGCAGCGTGGAGATGGTCGAAGGCAACCGCGAGAACATCAAGATTACCACACCCTTTGATTTGAAGATAGCCGAAACGCTGTGCTGAACATTCTCGACCAGGACGTGATGTATCTTCCGGGCGTTGGGCCCAAGAAGAAGGAGATTCTGAGCAAAGAGCTTGGCATCCAGACCTGGCGTGACCTGCTTGAGCACTTTCCTTATAAATATGTAGACCGCAGCCGCATCTATCGCATCAGCGAAATCAGTGGCGACATGCCCTTTGTCCAAATCCGCGGACGCATGTTGGGCTACGAAGAATATGCCATGGGTGCCCGCAAGAAGCGCATCGTTGGCCACTTCAGCGATGGTCATGGCGTGGTCGACCTCGTATGGTTTCAGGGTGCCCAATATATCTACAAGAACTACCCCATTGGCAAAGAGCTGATAGTCTTTGGCCGACCCACCGTCTATGGTGGCCGCTACCAGTTTGCCCACCCCGATATCGACGACGCTTCCCAACTGCAACTCTCCAACATGGGCATGCAGCCCTACTACATGACCACCGAGCGCATGAAGAAGGCGGGGATAAACTCGAGGGCGATGGAGAAGATGACCAAGACGCTGGTGACCAAACTGCCCGAGACGCTGCCCGAGACGCTGCCGCCCTACATCACTGGGCCTCTGCACCTCATCTCGCGCCTCGAAGCACTACGCCAAATCCATTACCCGCACAACGCCCGCGAAATGCAGCAGGCCCGCTACCGCCTCAAGTTTGAAGAGCTCTTTTATGTGCAGCTCAACATACTGCGCTACGCCAGCGACCACCGCCGCAAGTATCGCGGCTACATCTTCAGCCGCGCCGGCGCCCAGTTCAACGACTTCTACCGCAACCACCTGCCCTTCGACCTCACCAATGCGCAGAAACGCGTGGTGCGGGAGATAAGAGACGACATGGCGAGTGGCCGGCAGATGAACCGGCTGCTGCAGGGAGACGTGGGCTCGGGCAAGACGCTGGTGGCGCTCATGGCCATGCTCATAGCCATAGGCAACGGCTACCAGGCGTGCATCATGGCGCCCACAGAGATATTGGCAGAGCAGCACTTGGCCACCATCCGCCAGATGCTGGGAGATATGGATATACACGTAGAACTGCTCACCGGAGTGGTCAAAGGACGACGACGCGCCGACATACTCGACCGTCTGTCCAAGGGCGAGATAGACATACTCGTGGGAACCCACGCCGTCATCGAAGACGCGGTGGTCTTTGCCCGTCTGGGACTGGCTGTGGTCGACGAGCAGCACCGCTTCGGAGTGGCACAGCGCGCCCGACTCTGGGCCAAGAGCGAGATGCCGCCCCACATCCTGGTGATGACAGCCACCCCCATACCCCGCACGCTCGCCATGACCCTCTACGGCGACCTCGACGTGAGCGTTATCGACGAACTTCCGCCCGGCCGCAAACCTATCCAGACCCTCCACAAGTATGATACACAGACCACAAGCCTCTACCAGGGCATACGGCAGCAGATAGACAGCGGCCGACAGGTCTACATCGTATATCCGCTCATCGAAGAGAGCGAGAAGAGCGACCTCAAGAACCTCGAAGACGGTTTTGAGGCCATGCGCGAGATATTCCCACAATACCGCCTGAGCAAGGTACACGGACGCATGAAGCCCAAGGACAAGGACGCCGAGATGCAGCGCTTTGCCAGCGGCGAAACCCAGATACTGGTGGCCACCACGGTGATAGAGGTGGGCGTCAACGTGCCCAACGCGTCGGTAATGGTCATCCTCGACGCACAGCGGTTCGGACTCTCGCAGCTCCACCAGCTGCGCGGGCGCGTAGGCCGTGGCGCCGAGCAGAGCTACTGCATACTGGTGACCACATTCAAACTGAGCGAAGAGACGCGCAAGCGCATCGACATCATGTGCGAGACCAACGACGGGTTCCGCATAGCCGAAGCCGACCTCAAACTGCGCGGCCCCGGCGACCTCGAGGGTACCCAGCAGAGCGGCATAGCCTTCGACCTGAAGATAGCCGACATAGCCCGCGACGGACAGATTGTGCAGCTCGCCCGCGAACAGGCACAGGCCATCATCGACCGCGACCCCGAGTGCTGCAGCAACGAGTACAAGATGCTCTGGGACCGACTCAAGGAACTCCGGAAGAGCAACGTCAACTGGTCGGCTATCAGTTGACGCGGTTTTGTCCTTTTTGGGTCCAAAATTGATATACCTCAAGCCGATTTTTACGGTATTTGTGTTAATTATGGCATAAATTCTGTTAAATATCACCACTTTCCCATATTTTTTCACTAACTTTGTAAAGTCTGAGTTGCAAAACACTCTTTTCGGAGCGTTTTCTACGTATTACCTGCTGGCGACCACGCCCCTTTTTAGCCAGCCCTGACCTAAAAAAAATATTAATAGTGGAGAAAATATTAAGAACAATCGTAATGGGACTTATGGTGCTTGCAGCCGTACCGGCTGTGGCGCAAGACCTTATTGCCCGCCAGGCTCCCATTGACCGCCGCATGAAGCGCGTAGATACTCTGGCGCTTCAGAGCCTTATCAACAGAGAAAATGAGATTTCACCCTCGGCAGAACTCTATGACGAGTGGAACAATACTTACGCCCACAAGGCAACCGAATTGCCCGACTCGTTCCGTATAGACCTCCGCCACTTTGCCATGCCTACCCCCAGCCGCATCATCACCTCCAACTTCGGTCCCCGATGGGGCCGCCAGCACAAGGGACTGGACATCAAGGTGTATATCGGTGACACCATCCGCGCCGCATTCGCCGGCAAGGTGCGCATCGTCAAATATGAGCGCGCAGGATATGGCAAATACATCGTTATTCGTCACCCCAACGGACTGGAAACTATCTATGGGCACCTCTCAAAGCAGCTCGTGACCGAGAACCAGACGGTAAAAGCTGGCCAGGTGATAGGTCTGGGAGGAAGCACAGGCCGCAGCTCGGGTTCGCATCTCCACTTCGAGACCCGTCTGTGTGGCGTTGCGCTCAACCCCGCCATCTTCTTCAACTTCAGAGAGCAGGATATCACCTGCGACACCTACATGTTCCGTCGCGACACCTACCGTACTGACGGCGAAGAGGCCACACGCCTACGCGGAAAGTACAAGGATACTTATACACGTGCCGAGGTGACTGGCAGCGACGAAGAGCCAGAGCCCGCAGCAGCCCGCAGCGAGAAGCAGTATCACAAGGTGGCAAAGGGAGAGACCCTCTCGTCAATCGCCAACAAGCGTGGCACCACCATCAACAAGCTCTGCAAGCTCAATCATCTGCGCAAGAACACTCGTCTGCGCCCAGGACAGATGCTAAGATATACATAATACTTTTATAGGAAACAGTTTGACAGACAATGTCCATCCGAGAAGCGACAGCCGACTGGATGGACATTTCTTTTTATCCCCTCGCCACCCTGCCGTTGCAGTTGCGGCCGCCCCCAAGCCACATTCACGCATCGTCACCATCACACCCACGCCCGCCCGAACTCACATCGCCACCTCGTATCATTTGAAACGAGCCCACGTTTCATAAGGCACGAGCTCACGTATCATAAGGCACGAGCTCACGTATCAACTGATACGAGCCAGCAATAATGATTGCGAGTGCCGGGATGACAGTCTGCAGACGCGCGGCAACACCCACAGCCCAGCACAAAATCGCCAAGAACAGCATGACATGCGTCATGTCCGTAACCCAGACAGTGAGAAGCGCTGTGATGCCCCAAAGCAATGCCCGCCGGCCGACAACGACATCCACACCAGCCAACAGCGACATCGACATCGGCCGATGCGAATGAACAGAGGGAAACAGAAGTCCCCCGGGGAGAGCCGGAGAGAGGCGTCCAATAAGCAGCTGTTTTTTGTACCGGCGAAAGCCGGACTTTTTGAACGGCCAAAGGCCGCTTTTTTTACCGTCGCGGCGGATGGCGTCATGCGCCGTATGATGGTGGGGATGGTGGAGACGACACGAAGGAAAACTCGTTTTCCGACGGTCGGCACCGCCATCCACGCCAAGGCGAAGCCAACAGCCACCGCCACGGCTTTTTGTGTTTATGTCATCCCCTTATAGACGCAATAAATGGAGGATGAGACACGCAACCAGGCCCTTCTAAGCGGCAGCAACGCAGGGAGTACATGTGAAGAGCAGCCCGTAAGTAGCAGCAACGGAAGGAGTACATGTAAACAGCGGCCCACAAGCAGCAGCAACTCTGACGGAGTTGCCAGGGGTGCGCCACCATCCACGCCAAGACGAAGCCGACAGCCGCCACCACGGCTTTTTGTGTTTATGTCAACCTATTATAGAAATATCTATTAATGGATAACCCCCGCAATTGGCCCTCCACAAGCAGCAGCAACACTGAAGGTTTTATAACAAGTCAATACAATTTAGTTAAAGATTTTCAATATTTTCCGCAAAATCATGGAAATGGTAACAAAACGTATAACTTTGTGGTGTAAATGAACCATAAGTTATTCATACACAACAAGGCCTTCCGTTTGTAGTAAGTTATCAGCACCCCAACCATTACGATAACTTATTATAAACCAAACATACACTAAATGGGCCTAATCCTTTTATATCTTTTAGGTGCTTTGGCACTTTCCTTTTTATGTTCCATCCTTGAGGCAGTACTCTTGTCTACCCCCATGTCGTTCATCTCGATGAAGGAGAACGAAGGCAACAAGACAGCCACCCTGATGAAACGGTACAAGAACAACGTAGACCGTCCGGTCGGCGCCATCCTGTCGCTCAACACCATCGCCCACACCATCGGTTCGGCTGGCGTGGGCGCCGAGTCAATCAAAATCTTTGGCGAAGAGTATTTTGGACTGATATCGGCCATACTTACACTGCTGATTCTGGTTCTTTCAGAAATCATCCCCAAGACTATCGGTGCATCCTATTGGCGTTCGCTCGCCATGACTTCCACAAAGATTATCCGTGTGCTCATATTCATCACCTATCCGCTGGTACTGCTCTCAGAGGTCATCACCAAGATATTCACACCTAAGAGCCACCAGGTATCGGTAAGCCGCGAAGAGGTGTCGGCAATGGTAGACGTAGGTACCACCGAGGGCATATTCCGCGAGTCGGAAAGCAAAATCATCAAGAGTTGCATACATCTGGCAGGTGTCAAGGCGCGAGAGATCATGACCCCGTCGATAGTGGTAGAGACAGCCAACAAGAACATGACCATCAAGGAGTTCTACGACCAGCAGACTTGGAATTTCTCGCGCATACCCGTATACGACGCGAACAAGGACTATATTGTGGGATATGTACTGAAAGACATGGTGCTGAAGGCCTTGTCGGACGATAAGTTTGATACCAAATTGTCAGACATGGTACGCTCTATTCTCTCCTTCAATGAGGATGACTCTGTATATCAAATCTGGGAGAAGATGCTCGAAAAGCGCGAGCACATCTCTATCATTGTCGACGAATATGGATGCCTGCGAGGTGTGGTATCGATGGAGGATATTATCGAGACCATGACTGGCGTGGAAATCGTAGACGAAGACGACGTGGCTGTAGATATGCAGGCTTTTGCCAAAGAGAAGTCACGCCGGATGATGCAGAAATAAGCCACAAGACAAAGTAATCAGAGAAGGCGCCACGCCAATAGCGACGCCGAAGAAGACTATCACAAGGTAGCGGGCTGCTCCCGCTACCTATGTATTGACAATGGCAAGGGGGAAAATGCAAGGCCCGCAAGCAGCAGCAATGCACAGAGTACATGCAAACAGCGGCCCGCAAGCAGCAGCAATGCACAAAGTACATGTGAAGAGCAGCCCGTAAGCAGCAGCAACTCTGACGGAGTTGCGATTCCCCAGCCCAGGGTTGCGGGCGAAGCACGCTACCCTGGGTATGCGCCTCCACTAATATGGCTACTCTGTAAGAGTTGCGATTAGCCGTAGGCGTTACCTGCAGCAGGATAAAGGGTAGGAATGGGTAGGTGGTTATTATCAGATTGAGTATAACGCCTTC
>UMBZ01025773.1_pt1 | contig 19617 bp, 11 predicted proteins | sample 1964091 | NCBI WGS metagenome assembly UMBZ01 (sample SAMEA4835954, study PRJEB28245) | human gut metagenome | biome: gut microbiome; material: fecal sample | place: Denmark | collected 2008
TATTTTCTTTCGCTATTTCCGAAATTTGTCGTATATTTGCAGCGAACCAATTGGGTATGATTATGTGGGAAATCCTGAGCTGGTGAGTAATGAGTACTCCGATATATTCAGGGCTTCAGTAACTCTGGATGATTTGTTTATATGATGAATTTATCAGGTTCTAAAACTATACTTTTGCTTTTTTCTCCTGACGCCCTTGAAGTTACATGGCGATGTAGAAAACTCTGCATCGGGACGTAGGAAAGATTACGTCGCCATGTAGTAAAGGCTACGTCGGGGCGTAATTTTTGGGGAATCTATAAGGTTTCATATCAGATACTTTTTAGATTTTCCGTCGAGTTTATACGCATACAAAAAAAGTTTTTTCGTGAAAAAAGTCTCAAAGTATCATCGAAGTATCATGAAATTGGCATAGTAGTATCACCAAATCAGCATAAAAGCATCACGAAATCCTCATAACGCATCATGCATAATAGCGAAGCCGCCGACACGCAAAAAATGCCCAAAAAACGTCCGGCACTTTGGGTACTAGATGCCCGCAGTACGGGCAATGAGTGCCCGTAACTTGGTCTGTCGATGCCCGTAACTTGGTCCCTGAGTGCCCACTTGGCGGGCACGGACAGACCGCTTAATGTGCTCTGAAAGACCACCTTATGTGCATTTGTTTCTATGTGGTTTCCTATATTTAGTTGACTACATAGTTCCTTATTCCTATTGTAAGTTGACAATTATTTTCTCTATTCCTAATTCTACTTGTCAAACTTTCCTCTTATTCCTAGTTTATATTGACAATCTTTACATCCTGAAAAAGTAGACGCTAAAGTTTTTATAAAACTGGAATAGTAGACACTTCTTTTTTAGCCTTTTAAATCGACTCAAAGCCGAATTTTATCATGCGTTATCCTGACTCCGATACAATATGCCATAGAATTTCAGCGTAGAAGACACCGTATGAAATAAAATCTTTCTCATGTGACGGTGCTTAGCCTTGACTTTTGGATAAAAGTTGTATCTTTGCACTGAAAATGGTAACACCATAGGATGTCTCCATCATTTTTCAAAATTGTTTTGATTGGTGATCTTTTAAGTAGACGATAGTGCAGGAAAAGAGGGTGTGCCATAAGTCCATGACGCACCCTCTTTCGCAAAAAAACGCCAACTTACTTTTATATTGTATTGAAGGCGTAATCTCTAGAATCTGAAACCGATGGTTCCAGTGATGCCATTCCAATTGGATAATCCTGAGGTGTGAGAATTAATGTGTCTGAAACCTAGTCCGATATAGGGAACACTTCTACTCTTCTTGCAGTTCGGATAGAGGATGAGATCAGCATTATAGGAGGTGTATTTCCAGTCGGCATTTCCGATAGTATTGGTTACGGAGAGACGAAGATCTACCCCTTGTGCGGTAGTCTTAGGGTTGAAGAGTTTGAAGCCCAGTCCACCACCTAAAGTTTGGCTCTTGAAATAAGTCTTCACATCATCTTTCTTGTAGAGGTTGATGCTACCTTCAGTTTTGGCGAAGGCGTAGAAGCGTGGGGTAAGTTGATAGCCAAGGGCGAAGTTCAAAGTAGTAGGTGTCATACCTTTGTTCTCCATTCCCACTGTAGCATCGAGATCAAACGTCAGATGGTCTAAGATGGAGTAATGTGAGGTATTGCTTTCCTCTTGGGCGTGCATAGGCATCGCCAAAGTAGCGGCACCCATGATTAGAATTAAACTTTTCTTCATAATAATCTATCTTTTAATGTTAATATATAGCCCGATAGCCCATTTGTCATAATGGCGTCTAAAGAACGATAACGCTAGCAAAAGTACGAAAAAATGGCTACGGGGGTAGCCATTCTCCGTATCTTTTATGATATTTTGAACGTTTTTATTTCCTTAGAAACACTTTTTCAAAGTATTTGAGGATATAAATGATACATACAGCTATAATAGCTTTGAATAACGATGTCTTCCATTCAATACTATTATTGAATATGGTATCGATAATCAAGTTTCCAATAAAAAATGCTATGGTCAAGCCAAGAATGACCATTAAACATTTACTCAAATTCTTGTATTTTTGCATTGTCTCAATATAATTTACTATTAATATCGTGCAAAAATACAACTTTTATTTTCAATTACCAAAATCTTGTGCGCAAAACTTATAAGTTGACAGTAAAATAAGTTTTAAGGTGATAGACAATCATAAAAAACGAGGCGGCAAACTGCATCACGCAGGTTGCCGCCTTCTCTTTTCTAACTAACTATCTTATCAACTATTCAAAATGGATTATATGATGGAGTTGTCTAGGGCTTAATGCCCTAGACGTAGCTTATTTATTTCAAACGGATGATATTCAGCGAGCTGGCTGGAATTTCTACCGTTGCACCATTCTTCTCTGTAGTTACGTAGTTTTCTACAGGATAGATATTGGTAGGATTGTCGATGGTGTTCTCCTCCAGACCGTTCTTGGCTGAAAGGCGGATGAGCTTGCCAGCCTTGATCTCCTTGCCCTGAAGATTAATCTTCGCTGTGGTGTGCTCGGTACTGGTGTTGGCAATCTTCAGGATTACTTCGCCCGTCTGCTCATCGAGTGTTGCTGTAGAGAAGATGCCAGGAAGGGTGTTTGCCTTCAACTTGGTAGAGAATACTTCCTTGCCATCCAACTTGGCGAAGATGCTGTCTCCTACTACTTTCAGCTCGATGTCATACCACTTGCCAGTCTCGATGCTGCCTGGGGTAGTAGCAATCTGACTCTTGGCACCATTCACGATAGACTCCACACCGTGCTGGGTGTTGTTCCAGCCACCGAGGTTCAACCAGCAGTAGTTGTTCTTATCCACGTAGTTGAAGATAATGAGGAACCCTTCGTTTCCGGCATCCTTCTTCGCGCGTACCTTATATATATAGCCGTTGCTGGTAATCTCGCCTGGGTTCAGACGGATGCAGCTCTCTTCGTTGCTGGTCTGCTTGATGATGCAGCCTTCTGTCTTCCACTGTCCGTGGATATCGGTAGGCAACTCCTGCAAGGTCATTGGCAGCGCCTTGCCGTTCTCATCGCTGTAGCCCTTGTCCTCGAAAGAAACCTGGGTGCCCCATGTTCCCATACCTACACGGCAGATGGCTGGCTTTACCTGAGTCTGCTCATACTTGTATGGATTCTCCTGGTTCACCTTCAATACACGGGTACCGATGTTGTTTGCCATCACGTTTTGGACGTAGTAGGATGGAGTTCCGAATACCTTATCAGAGGTATACTGAATCATATCCGGTGCCCACATGCGGTTGTTGAGGTTGGCGAAGATAGGAGCATAGGATGCCATGGTCACAATATCAGAATTGTTTTCGATGCCCATCATATAGACAGCCTCACCGAGTGCTGCATCGAGCGAACCCATATTGCCGAAGCCCTGGGTTACGGCATATTCACCTACATAAATCTCGCTGCCCTTACGGTTGTAGTTGTCATACTTGTTGAAGTTCTCTGCAAACCAGGCTGGGTTTCTGTAGTAGTGCTCATCAAGCAGCTCTACGCTTTCGTTGCTTTCCCACTTAGGGTTGTCATCGCCCCAGGCTACCACGTTGCCGATGAGGTGCATCTTAGGATATTTTGCCAGAACGGCATCCTTGAACTTCTTGAAGCGCTCGTAGTAGTGGTCGCTCTGTGCGGCAGGGTCTGGCTGGTTATTCTCATTACCAATCTCCAGATACTCGATGTTGTATGGTTCCGGATGACCGTTCTTGGCACGCAGGGCACCATATTTAGAGGTAACAGGACCATTGGCATACTCCAGGGCATTCATGCACTCGTCAATCCAAGGCTGGATGCTATCCACCGGAGTCATACCGCCGTGCCACAAACCTACATTTACTACATAGAGAGGCTTGGCGTTCAAATCTTCGGCAAGCTGCAGATACTCATCGAATCCCATACCGTCGCTGGTGCGATAGCGCCAGTTTACGTTCTTATGACCCGGACGCTCCTCGATAGGACCGATAGTCTTCTCCCAGTGAAAAGCATTCTCAGGAGATTCCTGTCCCTCTACGTAGCAGCCGCCTGGGAAGCGGACGAACTTAGGATGGATGTTATAGAGAAGCTGAGCCAAATCAGGGCGCAAGCCATTCTCGCGATTCTTGAAAGTAGGAGGGAAGAGGCTTACCACATCTAGAACGATGGTACCCTTTCCGTCGGCTACGAGTTCAAACTGTGCTTTCGCATCGTTGGCATTGGCTGTGAGTTCAGCTGTATATTTGGTCCACTTCTTGCCTACCTTGGCATTGAGGGATGTTTCAGCATACACCTTGTCGCCCTTTGCGTTGGTGAGTCGAGCCTTCAATCCGCCCTTGTAGCTACCCTTTGCCCAGAAAGAGAGCTTGTAGGTTCTGCCCTGAACGGCGTTGATGCCCCAGAAGCCTTCGTTGATGAGAGAGACTGTGGCAGCTGGTTTGGCAGCAATGGTAAGCTGGAGAGCCTTGCCCTGTGCCTTGTTGAGCAGACCCTTGTTGATGAGTTGTGTCTGGATCTTTGCACCTTCCTGGGCGGAAGTTTTCCAGGTAGGGATGTTCTTGTCATCATCTTCGAAGGAGTGGTTGCTGATGAGTTCGGCATAGAGTCCGCCGTCAGCAGCATGGTTGATATCCTCAAAGAAGATACCATATAAATTAGGTGAAACCTTGACGCCTGGGTTAGAGGCATCTACATGGATGGTTACTTGGGCGTTGGCTGCCAATGTTGTGGCGAGCACAGCCGAGAGTAAAAAAAGATGTCTTTTCTTATTCATTGTTTATTCTTTAGGCTTGTTTTTATTTTGTTGCTTGTTATTTGCTGGTAGCATGAAGCCGCAGCTTTTTGGAAGTTACTTCCTGCTGCGATTCATACACAGCCGCAAAAGTACACAAAATACACGGAAAAGAGGTGGACAAAACGGAGAATATAGTGTAAAAGGTGGATTTTCTGCTGAAAATCCACCTTTTTATTCTCTGTTGGGCGGATTGGCATGCCGGTATCATAATACGCTTTCCCCGGATATTTTATTCATCGGATTGCGCTGAGGTTGTTTTTTATGTCCCACAGATTTCACTCTTTTATGTCCCACAGATGTACACAGATATTCGACCTGTTTGGTGTTTGATGAAGGTCACGCAGATATCGCAGATGACGCAGATATCTTTCTTCCGTTAGGCGTCTCGGCGGATTTGCTATCCGCCGTTAAAAAATGTTCGACCTTTTCTTTGCGGATTTGTAATCCGCTGTAACTTGTAACGATTATCCGCCAGTTTCAAAAATACTCTTCACCCTTCACCGAAGTGGTGTAAGTTGTTGTGTGTGAGCTACTTTAGTAGGGTGAAGAGTGCGTTCAACCCTTCACCACTCTTCACCCACTCTTCACCCGGAAAATCTGCGTCATCTGCGAAATCTGCGAGACTTTCTTCAAAGACCGAACAGGTCGAGTTTCCGTTTAAAATCCGTGCGTAATCCGTGGAGCAAGAATGCTCTGTTAACTCAGCGTAATCCGATGAATAAAACTATCCTGGTGAAGAGTGGGTGAAGGGTGGTGAAGAGTTGAGCCAACTCTTCACCTCTCGGAACCCCTGTGTTTATCGGGGTTTCAGACGATTTGGTGAAGGGTGAAGAGTAAAAAAGAGAGTGGGGATTTTCTCTCCCGACGTATCGTTTTGTGCCTGGCAATGGCAAGATATTGCCCTGGTAAAGGGCAAAATAATGCCGTAGTGAGGCAATAAGCGATGGATGCGTCTTTACCACCCGTCAGTACTATCATGATGACCTCTCTTTGTCGCCTTGACTCCTTGTCAGGAGTATCCTGAAAAACGAAGGGCTGGACTTTCTCACGAAAACCCAACCCTTCTTTTTAAAACAGCTGTTTTTTATACTTTATTTATATATAAGTAAAAGATGTTATTTTATTTATCACTTATCTTATGTTTATGGAACGTATATCAAACGGATAGGCATCGCTTTGAAGCGGCCGGTGGTATCACCATCATATCCTTGTACAAAGCGGGCGTTTGTGATAGTCTTTGCCTTGTTATAGATATCCAGATAAAGATACCAGAAGCCATATTCTTTACTGCTTTCGCTGAAGCCCTGATATCCCGACAACCAAGACTTGCTCCACAGGTTCGCATGATATTCATCCTTGAAGCTGTTGCTCTCGTAATATCCGCTGATTGGGATATAGATGTAATCCTTCAGTGAAGGATTCTTCAGTGAAAGATTCTCTGTCGGGATACGAACGCAATTATACGGTTCACCTGTAGATGTTTTCAACAGATCTACTGAGGCTTTATTCGCAATAGCTTCTAGCTCGTTGCCCTTTGGAACACCAAATTTACCAATTGTATAACTTTTGATATAGTCTACATTACTTTTTGCATTTGATATCTTGAAATATCCACCTATAGATCCTTTGTCATTGGCAATCTTGGCAGCACCTGGCGAATAGAAATCGCTGTTGGATGCTCCCAGGTTGCGGTCTAACATATAGTATGTCTTGTCCGTACTAGAAGCACCATCTTCAGATGGTTCTGTTACATTAACCTTCACAACTTCGTAATAGAACCAACCCTTCTTGGGTTCACCTAGCTGGTGTTCATTTGCTGCAGATTCTGTTATTTCACTAAATACACCCGTATGATAGATAGGATACGTGATGGTAATCGTATGAGCAGCATCTTCAGTATTCTTGATGACAAAACCTTCTTTGTCTGTCCATAAATCGTAGTTATTGTTGTTCAATGTAACTTTATAATAGTTATTGCCTTCGTAAACTTCATCCGAATAACTGATTTTGTCAGATTTCTTCACGAATTGGTCACCATCTTTCTTTGGTATCAAATAAAAGATAGTATTATCTCCTACGCTGAAGTGCAAGCCCTGGTTTCTGGTCTTTTCTTGATTATCGACCTTATTCTCGCTAGGTTTAACACCATGCATTTTGTCAAGCCAAGCAAAGTAAGCGAAAGGAGTATCACCATCTTTTAACCTTATGAGCGCCTTTCGATCATCAGCACGTTTAAAGTCGTAACCTTCCTGATGAATCAAGATGGTTCTTTTCAAGTCACCGGAAGTGATGGTAATCGTACCTTCCCGAGGCTCCTCCGATTTGTTGTTTGCAGTCAATGTGAGGTTGAGAACAAACTTAGTGCCTTTTTCAGGACTTGTTGTGGTTGACTTGCTACCTTGTGACCAGCTTATCCACGAATTTGCATCGCTGCTGATTTCAACCTTATAGAGATTATTATCTGTTGTATTCTCAGCTTTAAGATTTGTAACCAAAGTGATAGGAGCTATGATAGGATCTGTTCCATTTGTAGCATCAACCGTCTGTGTACCACAAACGCCCAGTTCGTAGTCTTTGCAGGCAATCATATCTACAATCTCCGGGTTATCATCTACCACGGTTACCATCAGACGATTTTCTGGCTCAGCCTTTAATGCTTCTGTTTCATCAGCGTAGCCCACACCGTTTACAGAAATAACCGTCACGATATAGTTGTGGTTACGTACCAATGCATATTGTGCAGTTTTGCCATCATCTTTTTTATAATAGAGGGCTACTTTATAGAAGCCTTCTGTACCATTATATTTAGCCTTGATAATGATGTCAGCCTTGCCTGCCGAAGTTTCATTTACAGCAACTACAGCAGCAGAACCGCCAGTAATACATTTGCTATCATCCATCAACTCTGTAGATGTTGCCAAGTTATCATTAGTAGATTCTACGTAGCCAGCTGGTGCAATAGAACCTTTGCTGGCAGAATGCCATACATGAAGGTCTGTGATTTCGAAACCGCTAACGCTTGTTTTTACTGTAACTTTAGCACATTGACGGGTAAGTGAAATCTTGCTGTCGTTCATCAGGTCGCTAAGTTTAGCTTTGCCCCAACAGATTGGCTTTGATAAATCAGGAGTGATAACTTCCATCGCATCAAGATCTGCAGCCTGTTTCTCTGTCAAGTAAGGGACGTTGGCAACCAAATGTACCGTTTCTGTACCTTTAGGAAGATTCATGTTGATTTTTCTATATCCGTCTTTATCGGCTGGGGCAGCCGTATAAGCGGAAGTACAATCCTGCTTTCTCAGAAAAGTACCCGTTGCATCATAGCATACAAGCCACAGAGAAGTAATGCTCTCTGTAGTTTCGCCTCCAGCCCGGGTTGAGATTTCCTGAGGAGTGAAATTAGGCAATTGTATGCTCAGCGTAACTCCCTCGGTAGGGAGTTCGTCCCCACCGAGAGTAATTGCCTCTAAAGAGTCCTTACATGATGCAAGGCTTAAGAGCAATCCTATCCATAACATTAAAGTCTTTATTCTTGTCATCATTATATTTTCTATCTTTACTATTTAGAAACTACTGAAGGCTCGCCTTCATGCCAGCTGCTACCATCGTAATAGCCGAATATCTGGTATCCGTTTTTTGCATCGTATGTGCACTTGTAGCTGTCACCATTGAAGAGAAGGTGGTCATTGTTATCTCCAAAGCTTATTTTAATAGCCTTTTCATATTCTCCCTTAGGTGCCTTAAGGTTGATTACTGAACGATACCAACCATTACCCACATCTGTATGATGTTCTTTAAAATTAGCTGGCCAGCATTTTAATGTATATGAACCAGCTTTTACGCTATTATTTGTTCCTTTGCATCCAAATTCGATAAACCAGCAGGTGATTTTTGATTTTGTATATATCACGTAATTCACATTTACAATGGTAGGCTTATCATCAAACACCTTATAGTATGGTATACATGTTGGGTCATATAGATACCAACCTTCACGATCTTCGTAGTTGAATAATGGGATTCCAGCATCCATGTGATGTGGAAAACGGTGAGGTGTGCAACCACCATTACTTGCATTATCGCCATTACCAAACATAACAAGGGTTTGTCCTGGCTTGATGGACTTTTCGTCTTTTGCGTTATTATCCTTAAATTTACTTTTTGCATCTTTGGCCATATCTATATAATACCATCCTGCATTATTAACGTCGCCAGACATTTCGTTACCAGGGAAACGGTTTGTAAAAATCCATGTAGGCATATTGGGAGTAGTAGATGTGTTTTCACCCATCTGAGTGTACATATACATATAATGCTTTTTGTTATGCATTTTTTCATCACCTTTCCATTTATCTTTTTCCCAAAACCAACCATCATCCCAGTTGTTATTATGCTCATCAGTCCATCCGTTACCTGTAACAGTATATTCTGGCAGCTGTTCTTTCAACTGTGCTTCCAAATTAGTATTGGTATATGCATCTCCACTCCAACTATATATATCATTGATAGCTCGCATATAGATGCGATAAGGACCAAACTCCGGTTTTACAGTAACAGTAACTTCTTGCGAAGCAACCTCGTCACCAGAAATTTTGTTCAGCGGAGAAAGTGTGAAGTTATAAACGGTAGTCGTTTTAGGATCTACGGTTTCCTCAACCTTCATCACGTACTTTCCATATACTGTTTTTCCATCCTCTGTCACAGGAGTATTATCATAACTTATCTTCAGACGAGAAGGTGCCTCACCAACATTTGCTGTAGAACCGGAAGCTTTTGGTGTTAGCTCACCATTGGTGTTCTGATATGCTTTCAATCCACCCAAATTGGTTTCTACCACAAAGTGTTTCTCTAGAACCCGCTGGCCGTCAGGATCCTTGCCATAATAGATAACTACGTTCTTTGGGCTCACCTTAAAATAAGGAGTAACATCATAATGTACTTCAATATACTTCTTGATGTTGTTTGCCTGTAAGTAAACTCTAGCTGTTCCTTCTCTCTTTCCTGTTGAAGGGTCCTTTGGAAACTCATTTATTGGTATATTTGGATTGATGCCAAAGATAATATTGTTGTCATCTCTTTTTGTTTCGATGATAACCTTCTCATTTTTCCCATCAACAGTCTTGGTGTCAATGCAGTCAAACTCTACAACAGTTTCGCTTGATTTATAAGAGATAGTATCTCTCTCAGTAGAAGAGACTTCAGCCTTGGTCTTGTTAACCCATAAAGTAGTATGGTAGAAATCGGCATTGATTTCTACTGGCTTCCAGTCGCTCACTTTCACATCGCAGTCAAGATCCATATCGCCATAGCTCTTCAGATAACCTGTTATTTCATAATAGGTTCCACGAGGGAATGTAGGCAGAGCATCTGATGCGTTCTGTTTATGTCCCAGCTTGATGGTATATTGATTCTTGTTGCTGTTGTTAACTTTACCGCTAATCTTCAATACAGACTGTTCCTCTACCTTAGAGATATAACGCTCTGGCAGATAGTAAGTACCTTGAAAAAGCCACTGCTTAGGGTTCGCTGGGTTCGGTGTACCCTTATCCTTATAAGCATCAGCGATTTTCACAACATCTTCGTTAGCTACATCTTTGTTAGCTTCATTGATTTCATATTCATCTTTCTGATAATAACATCCTTTGCTTGCGTCGCCTGTAGGAGTACTATTATAAAGAGGTGTATCTATGCCTGTAGCATATTCAGAAGAAACATTTGACTGGGTAAACTTACCATTCCATGACAGAGTGGTAGATGGAGAAAGCTGCTTAGCAACAATATCTGTTATGCTATAGCTCTTGTCATGAAGATTATCGCTCGCAGTTGGGTCCATAATGAGGTTGAGCTTAACCTTTACGCATGTAAACTTCAGGTTAGCTGCCACCTCGGTATATTTCTTACCACTTTTTTCTATTTTTGTATCGATGATATTACCGTTCACATCCTTTGGCTCATAAATCATCGGGATGTTTGTAGAAACAGGCATTCCCGGTTCTGTTCCAGCTGCATAGTTCAGTACTATATCTTTGAGTTCATCTTCTGTTTGGATAGTTTGACCACTCAACACCTTATTCATGTTGGCAACCACATAGATATGGTAAGTGCCCGGCTCGATATTGAGCTGATAGTTAGCTACATGCTGCTCTACCATCATTGTAGCCAGTGGGGCAGGGAGCGTCTCTACCAGGAGCTTGCCTTCATTTTCTACAGGGAAAGCATAGAGGGTCAGGTCGTTAATCTGGCATTCATCTACCGTAGCATTATAGGTAGGAAGGCCGGAAGCATCGTCGGTACGGGTGCCGTTCGCACTGAGCACGGTTGGTACCAGCACGTGCAGGTTGCTTGACGAGTTGGGGGTATATCCGTTACCCTCCAACTCGTCATTACAACTAACTGCAAATAAACTAGTCAACAACCAAACTATGAAACCTATATAGATATGAAATCTTCTCATGATAACTTTGTCTTTTACTTTGCTAATATCAATAGTTTAATTTCGACAAAGCGGAATCAGATTATAAGTCGGCTCGCTGTATGCGCTTGCTCCAATCGAGGATGGAGATGCCCAACTTAACGTATTGCCACTTGTCGCCTTTCAGGAAAAAGTCCAGCTTATAGTCGTATTCTCTGTCCAGGAACTCCTGTGCCGAATAGTTCATTGCTTCGAATGCTCCACGGCCCTGTGCCAGAAAATCGGCTAGATTGATGCGGACCACTTCTTCGCCCGTCTTCTTGTTCCAGATGCTCAGTATTGCATTCTTGTCGTTCTCGGTTGCTGGATGCAACACGAGGCGGGAGAACATCAGGGCGGCGTGAGCGGTACGCTCCTGTACGGTACCCTCCGGAGTGGTGAACTCGGTGGTCCAGGTCTTGTATGGGGTGTATGTCAACTCCTCGTCTGGGAGGAGAGAATTGTCGTAATTGATGTAGCCATTGGCATCAGTTATCTGATAACTGAAGTCTTCGGCGTGGATGTCGGCTGGTTCGTCCAGCTGATGCAGACTGATGGTGAGCTGCTTGGTGTCTCTGATGAGACTGATGGTATGGTGGGTAATCTGAAGATCCTTCACCTCTACCGTTTCGTTGCTCAATCCCTGCCAGAGGGTATCAAGCGGAAGAGCCTGGTTTTCTACCTTTCCGGCATTTCTGTCGAGTCGGGTACGGAGTTTTTCGATGCTTTCTCCTGCTGCTGGAGCTTCGATGTGGAATTTGGCACCAGCCTGTGACAGCGCCTCTTCGTATTTCTTCTGGAAAGCGAAGGTGGCGAAGCGGTATTTGCCAGGTTGCAAGTCTATGCGCATGGCATAGTTAGGGTCTTTGAGGGGACGGAATTTTCCCTCGTTGGCTGCATCCTGGCGAGCCACTAGGTTGCCCTGCTCATCGAAGACGAACACGCAGACACCGCCTACTTGATCGTTGAACATATCAGCGCGCTGGACGTTGTAGTCGTACTTGAACTGCAAGTCAACTCCCATATCGCAAGGAGGGAGGTCGTCGTGCATCAAGTCGTTGCAGCTGCTGAGCATGCTGCCGAGAGCGACGATGCTGCTGAATGCAGCGGTACGGCTGATAGCTGCTAAGCTGTCGAATCCCCATTCCATGCGTATCTTCTTGATCCAACTATGTAACTTATTGTTTGCCATGATGCTTTTTGGTTATTATCAATATAATGTTATAACTCGATTACAAATATACCGTCTGTGAACGCTTTGCCCACTTGAGGATCTTCACGCTGACTTTGATGTACATGTCGTCTTCATCATCTGGAGTGTTAGGCTTAACCTCTGGAACGCTAGGGTAACCTGGACCGCTAACGCTCTCAACAGTCAACTCATACCAGTTGTTACGGAGCATACCATAACGACCCAAGAATGACAGATTATCATCGTTGTAAGGCTGACCAGATTCCCACTTAGTCAAGGCATCACCGAAGTGCTTGATACGGGCAACGTAGTAAGACTCACCACTTGCGTATGTGCTAATACCAACCTTTTTATCCTTGTTGAGACCCAACTGGGTATTAATGGCGGTGATGTTTTCAGGTGTAATGGTTGCACCAGTTGTACCAGTTGCATCAGTTACCTTGATATTAGCTGCTGCTATATAATGAGTACCTGCTGCTGTGATATCATTTTCCGAAGCATCCAATTTGACTTTGGTGTTTTCGGTTGTTGCGCCTGAGACAACACTAGCAACTGCTGCTTTGATTTCTTTCTCAAGATCATCTTTACTCCAAATAGCAGTGTTCTTACCAATCTTGTAGAATGTTGTTTCTCCTTCAGGTAAACTTGCTGGCTTATATGTAGCTTTGAAAATAATGCGAGTAGTCTGCCCCTGCATCATATTCTTAAGATTGAATGTATTCTCAAGACAGTACAATGCGGTAGTAGGGCTTGCTGATACTTCTGTATTATTTGTAACATACTTGAACTCTGCATCACGCGCAGTCTTGCCATCTTCACCGATGTCGCATAACTTAATGTTGTCGTAGTTAGGGTCTTTACCCCAATATACACGCTTTGCACTGGTTGCTGTATTATCTACGAAACGCTGAGTGGTAGCACCGTTGGTTGGAGATGCAGTGGTGGTGTTACTCCAAATTTCATTGTAGTCTGTGGTCAATCCATCAACATTGTGGATAGGGAAGGCCTTCCTGTTGGTAACATCCAAAGCCCAGTTAGAGATGGTAACCTTATCACCCTGATATGTGCTGCCATCAGCAACCGTCTTTTCTGTTGTTGTACCTGTACCTAAAGTAACCTTAGCAAGACCACGCTCTACATAGACATCTGTTGCTGCATTCTTAGCAGCCTCTTCCTCTGTAGGGTAAATCTTAGTACTCTCAATAGGAACTAAAGTTGTAACATTATTATCCTTGAACAGAGGAGCATTTGCCATATAGAAGCCATTCTCGGTAGTTGCAAATTTATCCGTAGCTTTTGCGTTCCAAGTAGAGAACTTATCACCATCTTCAGGCAAAGTAACCTTGGCATTAGTAACAGTACCGTTGTTCAAGAGCACCAATGCGAAGAGTTTGTCAGTTTTATGTACATTGCCCAGCTTGGCTGTAATTTTAGCATGAGTGGTTACACCGGTCTCACTTGAACCCTTCCATGGTGCCATTGAACCCAACTCTGCACTCTCAACGAAAGTATAATCACCTTCTTTCTCTGTTGACCCCTTCTTAAAGATGAGTAAGGTTGCATCGTTTACCTTGTACTCATTGGTATTACCATCCTCGAATGTAAGGTCGCCATCTGCACGTGTACCGCTTGTTGTAGGCAAGTTGATAGAGAAAGATGCATAGCTTGCACCTGATTCATTCTCACCAGAGCCATTACCCCCCCCTACTACTAAATCGTTGTTGCTAGAGCAACTAGCAGTCATAGCAGCCAAAACTGCTAATCCGAAAAAATGTTTAATTCTCATAATTGATGTGATTTTATTGTTAGTTATTACTTTTATTGTTCCGCCTTCATTTCCTCGTAGATCTTTCTGATGCGTTCAGCTTCCTTCGAGTTTCCTGCCTTGGCAAGATGCTTCTCGGCAGTTACGAGGTCGCCCTTCTGCAAATCTGTGCAGGCGGCATTGAGATTGGCTGTCTCATCATCAGGGAAGAGACGGACGGCAATATCAAATACCTCGTTGAACTCTGGAGAACCAGGCTCATAGGTCTGTGCCACCAGATACATCTCCTGTAATGACAACTGCTGAGGCTTAGTCTTCAGGATTACCTTTGCCTCCTCAATGTCGAAAGGACGAACGGTGTAGGTTACCGTATAGTCGCTGTGGCGCAAACGAGGATAAATCTCACTCATAATGTAGCGATAGCTAGCCGGATAAAGCTTCTTGATTTTCAGGTCCTTTGCATCGGGTGCCAAGGATGAGTTGGCAACGGCAAGGATGGCAGACTTATCGGCTAAGTTGCTGGCTTCCACCTTCTTCTTGAATCCCTCCCAGTCTTCTGGGGTGGCGTGATAGGTGAAGAGCTTTTTATCGATAGTGTAGAGATTGCATACATAATTGCGCAGGGCAGCCGCACGGTTGTTGGCGAGTCGCACGTTGTTGGCGTAAGGACCGTCTGGCGACGCATAGCCATGAATATCGATATTGGTGATGCTCACATCCTTGTCGTTCTTTACGAGGTCGATGGTGGATGTAATCTTTCTCAGCTCTGTGGCATTCTCACGGAAGTCGGCGAGGATATCGCTCTTGTTGAGTTTGAAGCTCAGGTAAGCTTCACCCTTTTCGGCTCTCACCTTGATGGCTTCAGCCTTTGGCTTCACGTAATGGTCGCGACAGATTCTCGGTGCCGGCTGGATGGTAGCCATCAGAGTGGTATCCTGATCCATCATGTTGCCGCATCCGCAGAGGTCTTCCGTCATGGAGAAGTTGAAAGCCTTCATCCACTTCCTGTAGGGAAGGGTCTGTGAGAAGAGCACCTGCTGCTCGGTATCATTCCTGCGTCTCACTACCACTGCCTGGCTGTTTTTCAGTTTGCTGCTTTTGCGCAGGTATCTGATGTTCTGGTTTTTGCCATTGATGATAATGGGATTCAGGGCGATGGTATCTTCTCCGGCAATAAGCAGAGTGAAAACTAGCTGTTGCTCTGATTTGAGCTGCAGACTATCGAGATGAAGGCGGAAAGCAACCTTGAGACTGTCGCTTTTCTTCTGTGTCAAGACGCTGTCTATCAAGATCTTGCCTCCGGCCAACCGTAGCTGCGAATCATCTATCTTCTGGGCTTGGACAGTCAGTGCGCTCTGTGCAAACAGAATGCAAAGGGGCGAAATGACTGCATAAAGCTTCATTTTCTTCATATTCTTCATCTTGTAAAAGAGGGTTTGATTTTGTTTTTCGCTATCTCGGTGATATTGTTTTTAGAATGCGTATATCAGGGAAAGGGCGGCTTTAGTTGGACCTACATAGTTGCGGTGGTCCTCGTTAAGACATTTGTCACATCTTCCGTAAAGCTTGTATGGACTGTAGATGTATCCTAATCCGATGGATCCTTCGAGATTGAGATGCTCAGACAGCAGCCATTGGTATCCGTAGGTGAGACCACCACCGACATACCAGCCTTCGTAATGTCTTCCTTTCTCTGTCTTTGGCAAGATGCCGAAAGGCAGATCCACATTTTTTACGTTGTATTCACCTCCAAGGGCATGGATGCCGAAAAAGTGGCCTCCAAATTTCTGGCAGGTGTACCAGCGGTACTCTGGCATTACGTTCCAGTAGCGCAATTTCTTGTCGCCTGAGAACTTCCAGGGATTCAGGGCGCCGAAAAGCTGAAAAGTGCTCTTCCTGCCCGTGCCTATTTCTAGACCAGCATTGAGCGAGGTGGTTGCCAAACCAAGCAGGTTGGTCTTCAGTGCTACCTCTTGCGCTCGGGTTATTACTGTTGAGAGAATCAGCAGTAACAACATCGGTGTTCGTTTGAACGATCTCTGCTTCATCATCATATTTTTACTCTGTTGATTTTCTTTCTTAAGGATAATGCTAGTTGCTTATTCTTATTTATCGTCATTTACTTATTATCTCAGGCTTACCCTTGTAACAAAATGAATGTCACCGGGTTTCCTTTTCGGTTGCAAATATATGATGATTTTCTCAAAGGTGCTTCAAAAAATTGATGGAAATCAAGGAAAATGAAATGCAAACGTTTGCATTACCGCGCAAAATGTGTGGGAGCACAGAATTTGTGAATATGATATAAGTGCCTGATATATAGAAAATAAAAAGCGAGGGTGTAAGTTGCACACCTTCGCTTATGAAATATTGTATTTTGATGAATTTCTTTTTTGTGATTGGAGGAATGAAAGACCGGGAAAATTCGGCTTTTTGGGGGATTATTTCAGAACTTCCATCGCCTTCTTCAGACCTCTATCCACAGCGGATGGATTGTTCTGGTAGAGCTTCTCCTTTTCCTCTCCGGTCATCTCGTCGAGCAGATAATCGGGGGTGATTCCCACACTTTCCAGCAGGTTGCCCTGTGCATCCTTGGTAAGCGAGAACGGCATGTAGAAGTAGAGGTAGCTGGTTACATTTCCTATCCATCCTCCATTGCTGGCTTCGTTGTCGGAAGTGAGCATCGCCTGTGCTCCGTAACTGTTTCTGCCTATCGTCTTCACGTGGTCGCCCTGACTTTTCAGGATGAGGGTTGTCACCTCCGACATGCTTGCGCTGTAGTTGTCGAGCAGGATGGCGGTAGGGATGTTTCTGCCCAGGCTCTTCGGCGTTACCGTAATCTTCTGCGGAATCCAAGGCGTATAACTGTATGGATTATTGTCCTCTTTTTTGCGCACGTAGGCATAGACGGCAGATTGGGTGATGAGATAGTCGGTAAGCAGACGGGTATCTATCACGCTTCCGCCACCGTTGCCACGGAAGTCGAGAATCAGCTTCTTGATCTCGCCCTTAGCCAGAGGCTCCAGGAACAGACGGCGGTAACCTTCTACGCAGAGATGATTGTAGGTAAACTTCAGGTCGCTCCAGTAAGCATAGAGTTCCCGCTCATGCCAGAGATAATCGGCAAGTGCCTGACAATACCAGTTGGCAAAACCGGAGGCTGAAAGCATCTGCTGGTAACGGGCATCGCCCTGCAGCTTCTGTCGGATCTGTTCGCCCATGCCGCTTGCATCAGCAGTAATAGGTAACAGTTTGAGGAGATTCGGCGACTTCTCGTAAGCCTGGCTGGCGAGAGCATAGAGACCGGAATAATCTCCCTGGTTGCTGTAAGCCGCCATCTTCTCGCAGGCTTTAGCTGCATCATCCGAAGCCAGATAGCTATCCATATCGGCAAGCAACTGCGCTGCCTGCTGCTCAGCCTTCTCTCGCTTTCCTGCATCTGTAATCAGTTCCTTCGCCTTGTCTGTTATCTTGGAAGCATCCAGATGATAGGTGCTGGCGGCATTGCCGGGGAGATAGGTCTTCTGATATTCGTGGAAACAGTTTTCGTAGAGGGCAAACTTGTTGAAGCCGAGATAATAGGTGCCCGGCTGCTCCTTCAGGTAACCGCCCATGATGCAGAAACCATCCGAGGTAATCTCGCCGAAGGCTGTACCATCCAGGTTGAGCTGGTCGCGGGTATGGTTCCAGTGAGCATTCAGCGGGAAATACTCGGTCTTGTTGCGGAGCGTGCTGTTGAATCTCACCGTTTCCGTAGAAGAGTGGGAGACGGGCAGGGTAATCTTGACATAGAAATGTTGGTCGATGATCTTGTCGATGATTTCCTGGAAATACTGCTTTGCCTTGGCGTTGTCTTCCTGAATCTCCTGCTGGGTAAAAGCTGAGGTATGCTGGAAGGTCTTCAGGGCATCAAACTTGGGTTTGTATTCCTTGTACACCTGGTCCCAGGTCTGCGAAGATACGGCAGACTGCTCATTGAGGGTGCAGTAGCGCTGGTTCATCACGCTCCAGAAAACCTGGAACAGGTCGCCATACGACTTGACATCGGTATCGGAATAATCGGAAATCGATTTCTCGTTGGCATCATTGTCTGCCACACAACTGGTAAGCGACATCCCCGTGGTGGTTGTCGCCAGAAGGAAGGCGAAGAAGCATCGCATTCCACCTTTTATATATATAGGGGTTCTCATATTTTAAAATGAATTTTTAGAACTTATAGGCAGCCGAGGCTGTGATGAGGCTGGAGTTGCGCCGGGCAGTCTTGCTGGTGCTGGCTTTTTCCTGGTAGATATGCGAGAAGCCGTACTGGAACTGATAGCCCACGCTGGCATCTATCTTGCCGAAGGAATAACCTATCTTGATGCCTGCTTCGCCGCCAAAGAGACTGCGGCGGAGATGGTTCTCATTCTTCCTGAAATCGTAGGTGGTGTTATAGCGGATGTAGGAACCATCGCCCTTGTATCCCTCCATGATGTTCATCGGATACATACCCTTGGTATGCATGGAGGTGAAGTACTCGTAATAGATGCCTACCTGCGGCTTGATCCACAATCCCTTCTCGTGGTAAGGATTATGGAGGAGATAGTAGCCCACATGGAGTGGGATGCTGATGAAGTTGTTGTTGTATCGGGTGTTCCAGGAGTCGCCGCCGAGGTTCTGGTACAGGTAGTCGCGCTGAACGAAGCGGATGCCTGCTCCTACCGCCAGCTGATCTACGATATTGTATTCGGCACCGATGGCAGCCGTGAAACCCGGTCGCACCTTATAATAAGTCTCCGACAAGCCCGACACATCCGTATCAAGCACACTGCAACTGACACCAGCTTCTGCCTCCACCTTCCAGCGGTAGGAGCTCTGCTGTGCCAGAATGCCTTGGCAGCAGAAGCCAAGGGCTATGGATAAATATACCTTTCTCATAAAAATGGGGTAGTTTGGGGTGAAAAAAGTCTTAATAGAGAAGAAGCAATCCGGCAAACGCAGAATAGAGTATCATGCGGATGGGATTGATCTTCATTACCTTCACACCGATGAAGGTGGCAAAGAAGAGGGCGATGGAGATATAGAATCTCCAAGGATTTTCGGGAGTAGAAAAGTTCTCACCATTCATCAGGAGCAGGGCTGCGGCTCCTACCAATCCGACAATGGCTGGGCGGAGACCGATGAAGATGCTCTGGACGGCTGAGGTGTTCATATACTTGTACAGCATCTTGCTGATAAGAATCATCAAAACCAAGGATGGGAGAACCAAAGCAAAGGTTGCCATGGCACTTCCTAGTACAGCCATCATGCCACTCATGCCGGCATTATGGACAGCTGTATAGCCACAATAGGTAGCAGTGTTGATACCGATAGGTCCCGGTGTCATCTGAGAAATAGCAACCACATCGGTAAACTCCTTCATCGTCATCCAATGAT
>UMBZ01017793.1_pt1 | contig 19152 bp, 9 predicted proteins | sample 1964091 | NCBI WGS metagenome assembly UMBZ01 (sample SAMEA4835954, study PRJEB28245) | human gut metagenome | biome: gut microbiome; material: fecal sample | place: Denmark | collected 2008
ACAAACGTTATATCTTTTGTTCTTCTGTCCTTTTGTTGCTTATGCTCTCCGCGTTAGCGGCAAATCTCATTGAGCACCACATTCTTCTGACTCCATCACTTTCTGCGCCGTTGAATGACGCGGTCACCATGGTGTTGCGCACCAGTTTGCTCATGGGCACAAACCCTTTGTTCGCCTGGTCGCGCCGTAGCACTTCGGGCGTGCGGTCAAGCACATTATAGCGCACGTCGTACAGTTCGTCCATAAGCGTAATGGCTTGTTCGGTCAGACCGCAGTCAGTGTCGTTGCCCATGCGTTTTTGCGGCTGGGGTGTTTCAGTGTTTTTAGTTTGTGGTTCCGGACTATGTCCGATAGCGTCTATCAGTTTGTCAACGCCACGTTTCACAATGGCATCGGCATAGCGCAGCATTTTGTTAAGCATTCGTTTCATGGTAGTCACTACAATTTGATTTGATATAAAAGTAAAGTGCTGCAAAGGTAACACCAAGGCATTGCACCCCACAAAAAAAGTGTACAATTTGTACACAAATATTTGCCCCTTCCCCGTCAGCTCTCTTGTAAAAGAGTGCGTGCGTTTTTACTGCCATCTTACACTTTCTGTGCGTAACAAGTTGATATACAGATGTTTCAAGAGTGTAAGATGATTTCAAAGTATCTTACACACCCTTGCACACATCTTACACATCACACCCCGCCGTCTTGCAGTCAGTTTTGTCGTATGCGGTGGCTTGCACACCACGGGGACGTAGAGAAATCTGTCGGAGCAACAGACTTTTCTGTTCCCCTATACTGTGATATTGTCCTCCCGTGTTTGTGCCGTGTGGCAGCATGTAGGCTGTGTAGGTTGTGTAGGTAAAATTTGTAGTATCTTACACTAATCAAAGTGTTGATAATCAATGGTCTACAGTGTATTAGTGTAAGATGCAAGATACTCGGCGTGTAAGTTGTTGTAGTATGGTAAAAGGTCTCAGATACCACTTTTTTGTCTAAATTATTGCTATTCAGTGAAACGTAGCCATGCGAATGGATTCAAGCACCAAGCGCTATCACTCAACGCTACCACCAAACGCAAGCTCTAATGGGGGCGACGCGTCCCGCGTCGGGATAATGAAAGAAAAGAATACAAACTCTACTAAATAATAGCAGCATATTTCCCCGACGCGAGACGCGTCGCCCCCATTAGTGTTTGCATTTCTTCAGAATGCAGCCCATAACAAACAATGTGCGAGTGCAAACGTAGTCTGCACTCGCACAAAAAAATACTATATAGTTCTCAACTGAATGATGCACGAACAAGCCCTGACGAGACTAATACGTGTTCATTCATGAGCATTTACTGCAGTTTCTGCTTAACCTCAATTTCCTGGAAGGTTTCAATCATGTCACCCTCCTTAATATCGTTGCAGTTGGTGAGAGAGATACCACACTCAAAGTTGGTGCTAACCTCCTTCACATCGTCCTTAAAGCGTTTCAACGCATTGATTTCGCCGGTAAAGATTACAATACCATCGCGAATGACGCGCGCCTTGTCGCTGCGCTTCACTTTGCCATCGATCACGTAGCAACCTGCCACATAACCAACCTTGCTGATGTGGTAAACCTGGCGCACCTCGATGTTGGCAGTAACCTCCTCCTTGATAACAGGCTCGAGCATACCCTCCATGGCCACCTTGACGTCCTCAATGGCATCGTAGATGACTGAGTACTGACGGATTTCGACACCGTCGCGCTCGGCCAATTTGCGGGCCTGCTGTGACGGACGCACCTGGAAACCAATGATAATGGCCTCTGAGGCAGCTGCAAGTGTTACATCGTTCTCGCTTATCTGGCCCACGCCCTTGTTGATAACCTTTACCACAATATTCTCGGTAGAAAGCTTGATAAACGAGTCGGCCAAAGCTTCGACCGAACCGTCCACGTCGGCCTTGACAATGATGTTGAGTTCGTGATATGAACCCATCTTGAGGCGTTTGCCAATCTTTTCGAGCGTGAGCACCTCACGGGTACGCAGGTCTTGCTCGCGCTGCAGTTGTTCGCGTTTGTTGGCAATTTCGCGGGCCTCCTGTTCAGTCTCCATCACGTGGAACTGGTCACCGGCCTGCGGAGCGCCATTAAAGCCGAGCAATGTGGCAGCCATTGAGGGTCCTACATTGTCGATGCGCTGGCCACGCTCGTTGAAGAGGGCCTTCACACGACCATAGTTGGTGCCTGCCAGCACGATGTCGCCCTGGTGGAGCGTACCGTTCGACACCAAGATTGTGGCCACGTAACCACGACCCTTGTCGAGCGACGACTCGATAACCGTACCCGTAGCCTTGCGGTTGGGGTTGGCCTTGAGTTCAAGCATATCTGCCTCGAGCAGCACCTTTTCGAGCAGTTCCTTCACACCCGTACCCTTCTTGGCACTGATGTCCTGGCTCTGGTACTTACCGCCCCATTCCTCAACGAGGAAGTTCATGGCAGCCAGTCCTTCCTTAATCTTGTCGGGGTTGGCGTGCGGTTTGTCCACCTTGTTGATGGCAAACACGATGGGCACATTGGCTGCAGTGGCGTGTGCAATAGCCTCCTTGGTCTGGGGCATGATGTCGTCATCGGCAGCAATGATAATGATGGCGATATCCGTTACCTGTGCACCACGGGCACGCATGGCGGTAAATGCCTCGTGACCCGGTGTATCGAGGAAGGTGATGTGGCGACCGTTGTCGAGTGTGACATTGTAGGCACCAATGTGCTGGGTGATACCGCCAGCCTCGCCGGCAATGACATTCGACTTGCGAATGTGGTCGAGCAACGATGTCTTACCGTGGTCAACGTGACCCATAACAGTAACAATCGGTGCGCGTGGTTCGAGGTCTTCGGGGCTATCCTCCTCCTCGGCAATGGCCTCTTGCACGTCGGCGGCCACATATTCTGTTTTGAAACCGAACTCTTCGGCCACGAGGTCGATGGTCTCGGCGTCCATACGCTGGTTGATGCTCACCATGATGCCAATGCTCATGCAGGTAGCAATAACCTTTGTCACAGGCACGTCCATCATTTGTGCCAGCTCGTTGGCAGTTACAAATTCGGTGAGTTTGAGCACTTTGCTCTCGGCCTTGGCCTCGCGGCGTTCCTCCTCAGCACGCTGGTGCTGCTGTTCGCGCTTTTCCTTACGGTACTTGGCGCCCTTGCCACCCTTTTGCTTGCTGGTGAGGCGTGCCAGTGTTTCCTTTACCTGCTTGGCCACGTCCTCTTCGCTCACCTCAACCTTTTGCTGCTCCTTGGCGCGGCGGTTGCGGTTCTTGTTGGCACTCTTGCCATTGGCAGCGCCCTGTTGGTTGTTGCGGTTGTTCTGTCCGTTCTGACCGTTGGCACCCTGCTGGTTGCGCTTCTTGCCATTGTTGTTGCCATTCTGCTTGGGCTGGTTGGCAGCATTGTTCACATCGACACGTTCGCTGCCAATGCGGTTACGCTTTTTGCGCTGTCCGCCGGCCTGTGCCTGCCCGTTCTGTCCGGCAGCCCCCTGCTTGTTGTTGCGTTCGCGGCGGCGCTCCTCCTTCGACTTCTTTTTGGGTCGCGTAGTAGAGTTAATGGCACTGAGATCAATGGTGCCGAGCACCTTGGGACCAGTAATTTCAACCTGGGGGTGGAGTTTGAACACACCGTTTTCCTCCTCGCCAATGGCCTTGGCGCGCTCTTCGCGTTGTACTTTGGTGTTTTCGGTAGTGCTTTGGTTCATGTTTTGGGGGTTGGAAGTAGTTTGGTTGTTGGCATGTGCCGGCACTGCTTCCTCGGCCTCAGTCTTTTGGGCAGGGGCTGCGGGGGTGTTTGCAGCAGTGGCTGCGTTAGCCTGGGGCTTATTTATGCTTTTAGCCGGAGCTTTTGGAGCCTCGGCTTTTGTGTTGTTGGCAGATTGTGTGTTGCTCTGTGCCTTGGCGGGTTTGGCATCGAGGTCGATGTGGCCCACAATGTGTGGTCCCTTTACTTCGGGCACCACCGTTTCAACCATGGTTTCCTCGGCCTTGCGCGTTTTGGCAGAGCGTTTCTTTTCCTGACGGTCCTGCATACGTTCCTCAGCCTTGTCGCGCAGCGTTTTGTCGGCGCTGAAGGCATTCTTAAGTAGTTCGTACTGCTTGTCGTCAAGCTTTTGGTTAGGGTCGTTGCTTGCCACGGGCGCTCCTTTTTCTTTCAGGAGGTCGGTGATTGACTGCAAGCCGACGCCAAATTCTTTGATAGCTTTATTTAATCTGATACTCATGCAATAATGTTAGTAAGGTTTGCTAATGCGATTGTCTCAACACAGGTAAGTGGGCTGGCATGCTCCACAGCGGCCATAGCGCGCCGCACGGGGTGGAGTTTTCAAGGCTCTGGCCTTGCTGGCTGATTATGCTTTGCCTTAAAAAGACTCCACACCGGCTGCGTGATTATGTGCTTTAGCGTGTGTGCGCCGCCCGACTTACGCGTTGTGCATTAGCTCTCCTCGCCTGCCGGCTCTGCAGCAGGCTCGTTAGCGTCGGCCGGAGCCTCAGCAGTTGGTTGGGCAGCGGGTGCCTGGGGTGCGTCGTTCTCAAACTCGGCACGCAGCACGCGCAATACTTCGTCGACGGTAGACTCTTCGAGGTCGGCCTTTTCGATGAGCATTTCGCGGGGTGCGTTGAGCACGTCCTTGGCTGTTTCGAGACCGATGCCCTTGATGGCGTCAATCACCCACTGGTCTATTTCGTCGGCAAACTCGTCGAGGTAGATGTCCTCGGTCATTTCTTCGCCCTCAACTTCACGGAACACGTCGATGGTGTACTCGGTGAGCATTGAGGCCAGCTTGATGTTCATACCACCCTTACCAATAGCCAGACTTACCTCGGCCGGACGCAGGTACACCTCGGCTTTGCGCTCCTCTTCGTGCAGCACAACGTTCGACACCTGTGCAGGGTTCAAGGCACGCTGTATGAACAGGGCTGTGTTGTTGGTAAAGTTGATCACATCGATATTTTCGTTGTGCAACTCGCGCACTACACCGTGTATACGGCTGCCGCGCACACCAACACAGGCGCCCACGGGGTCGATGCGGTCGTCGTAGCTTTCAACGGCTATCTTGGCGCGTTCGCCCGGAATGCGGGCAATGCGGCAGAGGCGGATTGCACCGTCGGCAATTTCGGGTATCTCGTTCTCGAGCAAACGGCGCAAGAAATCGTTCGATGTGCGCGAGAGGTAGATTTTAGGATTGCCATTGGTGTTGTCCACACGGTCGATAACGGCTGTTACGGCATCGCCTTTGTGGAAGAAGTCGCGGGGTATTTGCTGCGATTTGGGCAGGTAAAGCTCGTTCTTCTCCTCGTCCATAAGCAGCGTCTCGCTCTTCCAGGTCTGGTACACCTCGGCAGTGATAAGCTCGCCCACGCGGTCCTTGTATTTATTATAGAGGGCATCGTGTTCCAGCTCGAGAATTTTGCTGGCCAAAGTCTGGCGCAGCGTCAGTATGGCACGGCGTCCGAAGTCGGCAAAATGAATCTCTTCAGACACATCTTCGCCCACCTCGTAGGTGGCATCAATCTTTTGTGCCTCGCTCAATGATATTTGCTTGTTGGGGTCTTCCACCTCGTCGTCGTTCACCACCACGCGGTTGCGGTAAATTTCGCAATCGCCCTTGTCGGGGTTTACAATCACGTCAAAGTTCTCGTCAGAGCCAAAGATTTTGGCTATCACGCTGCGGAAGCTCTCCTCGAGCACACCCACCATGGTGGTGAGGTCAATATTTTTGTTTTGCTTAAACTCAGCAAAGGTTTCTATCAAGCTTGCTGTTTCTTGTTTCTTCTTAGCCATATATTGAGCGGTATTGTGTATTGTCTTATTTATTCAACTTTCGGATTCAGCCCGTTCAAGTTAAAACCGAAACTTGAGTTATTTATATATGCGTGCGCGCGGCACGTCGGGCAGGCGTTCAAGCTTTTGTTACGAAGGTGCGCCCGCCAGAGTTCTTACTTAAAGTCGATGACGTACTTGGTGCTTTTTACTTGGTCGAAGCTGAAGGGCACTTCGCGTTCTACCAGTTTGGGGCGCTTGGCACCCTCTTCGCGCACTTTTTCCTCGATGGTGAGCGTAAAGCCCTCGGGTGTTACACCGCCCAAGGTTCCCTGCAACTTTTTGCCCTCAGTGGTGAGCACCTCGACACGCTCGCCTTGGTGGATTTCGTACTGGCGCAACACCTTGAAGGGCTGTCCTATGCCGGCGCTGCCCACTTCGAGTTCAAAGTCCTCCTGCTCGCGGTCGAGATGGCTCTCGATGTAGCGGCTGAGTTCTACGCAGTCTTCAATCCACACGCCCTCTTCGTGGTCTATCTCTACCACGATGCGGTCGTCGGTACTGATGGTGAGGTCGGTCAGGAAGTAGTCTTTACCCTCCAACCACTGTTCCACCAGGCTTTTTACAAAACTTTTGTCAATCATTCGTTATGCTTTCAGATGTATTTTAACACCTGCAAGGTGGCCAATATTCCTCCTTGCCCCCTTGCCTTTGGTTATGCTTTATAGCGTGTTGTAAAAACAAGTGAGGAACTTCTTTCGAAAGCCCCTCACTCAATCTTGCTGCAAAGATACAAATATTTATGTGTGTTTGCCAATAGTTTGGCGTTATTTTTTATGGCTATATGCTAATGCTAATATGGAAATATGCTAATGTGCTGACGCCGTTGCGATACTATATGCCACGCTGCGGCCTTCGCAAATTGACGCACGACTGTGGTCTTTCCTACTTAGTGTGCACCCTTTATGAGCAGTGCTTTATTCGCGATGGTTTTCTTTCACGCTTCTAACTTGTTGATTATCTTGCGTTTTAGCATAGTTATTACAACTTTTTTCCAACCTTTACACGGCTTGCTTGCAACTTTTTTCCAGTCTTTCGGCTGTCAGCTTGCAACTTTTTTCCAGCAGCATGATGCAGCAGCCGCCCAGGAGCCTGTGTTTTGATGCCGCCCCCACATAGCAAAACGGGCTGCGCGAATCACTTCGAACAGCCCGTATAATGAAAAAACAGCTGATGCGGACAGGAAGGCTGGATAACAGTCAGCGGTAGGTGTATGATGTGGTATCAAATATCAAATAAGGCTTGAACTGCGTTGAGGGGTGTTTGAATGTGTTCCAGGCCATTCCCACACCAATTTATTCAAAATAGGCATCAATTGCTACTAATGGAATGTTCTCCAACCACTCTTGGTCAACATAACCTTTCATTGAAATGCGTAGTCCTTTCAGTCCGGCATTGTCTTTTACAAACTGTGACAAAGAACGCGCACGTACGTTTTCCTCGGCCTTCACTTCTATCGGGATAACCCGTTTGCCATTCTGAATAATAAAATCAATTTCGGCAGGGCTTTTGCTATTGCTCCAATAATAAGGCGTAAAGCCTATGGCCTTGAGCTGTTGCATGACATATTGCTCTGTAAACATTCCCTTAAACTCCGTGAACACATTGTTGCCCACAAGCATTTGGTCAATAGGGGCCTCGGCCATACATGCCAAAAGTCCGCAGTCTAACATAAATAGCTTGAATGCATCAAAATCTTCGTAAAACTTGAGCGGCATCTTGGGCTCATTAACCCGGTTTACCTTATATATAATGCCAGCATCTAAAAGCCATTGTATGGCAAGTTCAAAATCCTTAGCCCTACTACCTTTGCGAATAGCACCATAAACAAACTTTTTGTTCTCCTTTGCCAGCTGAGCGGGAAGTGAACCCATTACTTGGCGAATTCGGACAGTCTCACTTGCGGAGGTGTGTTTAGAAATGTCTCGGCCATAGGCTTCCAATATTTCATGCTGCAATGTACGTACTTGTTGCAAGTCTGCATTTTTTACGAACTTGCTCACAACGCCTGGCATACCTCCCACAAAGTAGTATTGACGCAACAGTTCTACCATTTTGGGCATCATCGTCTCTATCAAAGTCCAATCCTTGGAATGCAAAATGTCTATCCAGCCCTCATGGCCCGTTGCATACAGAAATTCTTCATAATCCATCGGATACATAGACAGCATATCGACCTTGCCCACAGGGAATGACTCGCCCTTGCCTAAAGTAACGCCGAGCAAGGAACCTGCCACCATCACATGGTACATTGGTGCTTTTTCGCAGAAATATTTCAAACTATGTAGCCCTCTTGGCACCTCCTGTATCTCATCAAAGACAATCAAAGTGTCGCCAGGCGTGACCTTGACACCCGTAATGGCTTGCAAGGTCATCAATATGCGGTCTATATCGTAATCTAAGTCGAAGAGTTGTTTCATTCGTGGCTCGTCATCACAATTGACGTACGCCACCTTCTTGTATTCTTGTTTACCAAAGTGTTGCATTATCCAAGTCTTGCCAACTTGCCTTGCACCAAGCAACATCAAAGGCTTTCTATCTTCGTTTTCCTTCCATTTGATTAGTTCTTTATATATCTTCCGTTTCATAATGATCTTGATTTATAAATACTTACGTCGCAAAGTTACACTTTTTCGAGGATAGTTTGTGTAAAATACTACACTTTTTCGAGGATAAAATGCGTGTATTACTACACTTTTTCGAGGATAGTTTGTGTAAAATACTACACTTTTTCGAGGATAAAGCGCATTATCTTATTGCGGTATGGTAAAACTGTTCCGATACGATTGTCGAACACAGAACACGCTGATTGCACGGGGCTTTTCGCTACACGCTTTGGCCCCACGAAAATGACGGAGTTGGCGGAACCTGTGAGCATTGCATGCTCGTTTTGCTGCTTGCTCGTTGTTGGCCAACTGCTGCTGGGGAGTTCTTAACAGCATAATCGGTGCGATCCGTGAACTATAATATCAGAATTGTTTTATCAAGCTGCAATAAATGATATTGCATTTTTTACGAGAGCGTTTACACCAATTATGCGGGCAAAAGCTTAACTTTGCATCAATTCTTCTAACAAATAACCTTTGCCTAAGCAGATGTTCGGTAAAATGCCTGGAGCAAATTGGCGTAATGCGTTGTTGTGAAACATGAAATGATGAACGGGCACAGCGGCTGCGCGAGCAGTATGGCCCGTAATAATGCGCCATGACATACCAGCAATATAGGAACATAACTTTATGGTTCGTCGAATGTCTGCTTAACCGGTGTACACAGTTCTCCCCCCTTATGAAGAGGCATATACTCAACTTTGTGCTCGTGGCGCTTGTGCTGCTTGTGGCAGCATGCAAGGGCCATGAGGCCGACACGTTCAAAATAGGTGTGTCGCAGTGCAGCCAAGATGCGTGGCGTGAGCAGATGAACCGCGAAATGCAGCGTGAAACAATGTTTTACAACAAAAATGTAAAACTCGACATTCGTTCGGCTCACGATGACAATGCACTGCAAATAAAACAGATAGACAGTTTGGTAAACGAGGGCATCAACCTGCTGGTGGTGTCCCCCAACGAGGCGCGCGCGTTCACCCCCGTGGTGGAGCGTGTGATGCGCCGTGGCATACCGGTGATAGTGGTTGACCGTAAAACACTCTCCGACAAATATACGGCTTTTATCGGGGCCGACAACCGCAGCATAGGCAAGGATATGGCCGCTTGTGTGGTGCAGGAACTCAAGGGGCATGGCACCGTGGTAGAGCTGACTGCCAACATGGCTGGCACGGCAGCACGCGAGCGTCATGCCGGACTGACCCACATGCTGGCACAAGCGCCGGGCATAAAGGTACTGGCCAGTGTTGAAGTGGGGTGGGAGGGGTCACGTGTGCCACAGCAGATTGACAGTTTGATTGCGGCCGGCGTTGTGCCACAAATCATTACAGCCCCCAACGATCGCACTGGCGTGAAGGTGCACCAGGCTTTGGTGGCAGCCGGACACCCCGAGGTGAAGGTAATTGGCGTTGACGGTCTGTCGACCAAGGGCGGCGGACTTGACAATGTGGAACAGGGTGTGCTCACAGCCACATTCGTCTATCCCACAGGCGGCGACAAGGTGATACAAACGGCCATGCGCATATTGCGGCACGAGCCTTTCAAGCGCGACACGCGGCTGCACTCGGCTGTAATCAATGCCACCACGGCACGCCTGTTCCGCATACAGAGCGACCAGGTGCATGAGAGCGAGCAGCGCATTGACCAGCTTGGCACGCAGATGGACAAATTCCTGTCGCGCTACTCCATGCAAAAGATGCTGCTCTTTGCTTGCATAGCCATTATAGTGCTGATTGGGCTCGTGATGGCCATGGGCATACGCTCGTATTATGTGACCATACGCCGCAACGAGGAGCTTGACAGCCAAAAGCGCAAGCTTGAGGCGCAGCGCGACCAGTTGGTGAAAATGTCGAAGGAGCTGGAGGAGACCACGCAGAGCAAACTCACCTTCTTTACCGAGGTGTCGCACGACTTGCGCACACCACTCACCCTCATATTGGCGCCTGTTGAGCAACTGCAGGGGGCGGACAACTTGACCGACGAACAGCGCGGACTGCTGCAAGTGGTGCGCACCAATGCCGACATATTGCTGCGGCTGGTGGGGCAGACACTCGACTTCTGCAAGTTTGAGACGGGCCAGCTGAGGCTCAATGTCAAGACGGTGCAGCTGAACGAGGCCCTCAAGCAGTGGTGCGACCCCTTCCGTGCCCTGGCACGTAAAAAGATGGTGCGCTACCATGTGCAGCAGGCCGAAGTGGCCGATGCGGCATGGCTCGACGTGATGCTCGATGATAAAAAGATGGAGAGTGTGTTGTACAACTTGCTGTCTAACGCTTTCAAATATACGCCCGAGGGAGGCAAAATAACGGTTACGCCAAGCATAACCGATGATGCCGAACAGGGCCGGTGGCTCAGCATTGTGGTTGAGGACAGCGGGCAGGGCATTGACCGCGACAAGCTGCCCCACATATTCGACCGCTTTTATCAGGCCGACGCGAGCCACGATGGTTCGGGCATAGGGCTGGCCACGGTAAAGGCGTATGTCGAATTGCATGGCGGCACGGTGAGTGCCGAGAGTGTGCGCGGCAACGGCACGCGCTTTGTGGTGCGCATACCCTGTCAGCACGATGCGGCAGCGGCTCACGTGTACGAACAGCCTGACGCCATGCAACCCGGCGGGGCCGGTGCGGTGGCACCACACATTGATGCCATTGCGGGCGAGGGCGTGCACACGGTGCCAAATGCGTTGGCCGACCGTGCGGCAGATGCTGCACAGGCGGGGGGCAATGCTGCCGAACCGCGTCCCACGGTGCTCGTGATTGACGATAACGAGGACATACGTTCATATCTGCGCTTGCTGCTTGCTGACGGTTATGTGGTAGAAACGGCTGCCGACGGGCAAGAGGGTCTGGCCAAGGCGCGCCAGCTCATACCCGATGCGGTGGTGTGTGATGTGATGATGCCTGTGATGGACGGTTGGGAGTGTTGCCGCAGGTTGAAGGACGAGTGGCAAACTTCGCACATTCCGGTAATGATGCTGACGGCCTGCACCCTCGACGAGCAACGTGTGGCGGGATTTGACTGCGGTGCCGACTCTTACATAGCCAAGCCGTTCAGTCCGGATATGTTTAAGGCCCGATTGCGCAATCTTATTGATAACCGCCGCCGTTTGAAGGCTTTCTTTGGCGACAAGACATCGCTCAAGGCCTCGAACGTGAGTGAGCTTGACAAGGGTTTTGCTGCGCGATTGCGCGACATGATAGAGAAGGATATGTCGAGCGAGAATTTCTCGGTTGAAGACATGGCGGCGCAGATGGGTGTAGGGCGCACGCAGCTTTATCGTAAGGTTAAGTCGCTCATGGGTTTTTCGCCGGTAGAGTTGTTGCGCATAGCGCGTCTTAAAAAGGCTGCCGAATTGTTGCGCCGCACGGAAATGACGGTGGCAGAGGTGGCTTATGAGGTAGGATTTGCATCGCCCAGCTACATGGCCAAATGCTTTAAGGAGTATTTTGGCGTTAATCCTACGGAGTATAAGTAGCTATTGTTGTTCGGTAAAACATAAACATGCGAATTGGCTCAAGCCTCAAACGCAACCACTAATGGGACTAACTTTCTCAAAAGTATCGTCCGCAACGCCTGTTTGTGGACATTGCGGATAGGCTCTCAATGCTATTTTGTGTTTTACCGGGCAGCAATGGCTGCACGCATACAACGAATAAAGCCGTTGATTATAAGTAAGTGTACTTAATAATCAACGGCTTTATTACTTGTCGGGGCGACGGGATTCGAACCCACGACCCCCTGCTCCCAAAGCAGGTGCGCTAACCGGACTGCGCTACGCCCCGTGCAAGATTAGTGCAGAAGTGACTGCTCTTAATCGTTTTGCGAGTGCAAAGGTAACAATATTTATGTAAATGCAAAATAGTTTGCCTGCTTTTTTGTGGTAATGTAGTGGTAATGCCTTTGCACTTAGCCATGATTGGGCACGGAAGTGCCGTTTTGCTGCGTGGCAAGGGTGGGGAGGTGGTAAAAAGAAAAAAGCTACCACGCCAAAGCGATTGCCAAGTGAGGCATCGCTCGGGAGTGATAGCTTTTTACCTGAACAAGCAGGTAGGAAATTCTGATTAGTTGACGCCAGCAGCAAGTTCGGCACCAGCCTTGAACTTAACCACCTTCTTGGCAGCGATCGTGATCTTTTCCTTCGTTGCGGGATTGATACCCTCGCGGGCAGGACGCTCGTTGATAGAGAATGTGCCAAAGCCGAGGATTGCAACCTTGTCACCCTCCTTGAGAGCACCTGAAATGGCATCGAGCACTGCGTCGAGTGCTTTCTTAGAATCTGCCTTGCTCAAGCCTTGGGCTGCAATGGCATTTACGAGATCAGTCTTATTCATACTGTGTAAAATTATTTAATGATTTTATCTGTTCGTTGGACTTGCGCGTGATGGCATTTCCACTATTTAAAATGCCCACTTGCCGTGTGTTAATGGGGCTTTGTGCACATTTTCATGGCAAATATAGGGCATGGAGGTTAATGGTGCAAGCAATTCGGTGCTTTTTTTATAAAAATGAGTCAAAATGGCGTGTTTATGCGGTGTGTGAGTGCATGCAAGTGCGCTTTTGGGGACCTTTAGGCCCTTTTTAAGTCCCCTTACTATTCAGGCTTTAAGTAATGTATGGCAAACTTACTTGTCAACCTGTTACCCCGTTAACCAAGAATTCTGTCAAAGGCAGGTCTTGTGGCTTGTTTTATGCGACATTTGCTCAAAATAAGGCCGCACGTTTTGGCCATTTGGCGCCGAATTGCTACCTTTGCGGCCACATACCGATATCCAGATTTCGGGCCAGATTGGATTTGACAGCGGGTTGGAGTGGTATGTAAGCACGCAGTGCGCCTGGAGGTGGGCACTTAAATATCGGCCTTCGACAATTTAACTGGCGAAAACAAGTTTGCTCTCGCTGCCTGATCGAAGTACAGTAGATAGGCTTTATTCCGGCACAAGGTGCTGGAACGAGACATCACCCAAGAGCTGTTGCTCCGAAGCGTCTTGACAAGGTGGTGCAGGTAAATCGGCGCTGGTCAGAGTTGGCCTTGCAACTCTGGCGAGATTTTTAGAGGATAAGGTGCTGGTTGGTGGCACTGGTCTTGCCAGCACTCGAAAATCAAGTCAGTGATAAGCGTGTAGAAAGCATATTATTTCCCCGTTTGGACGAGGGTTCGAGCCCCTCCTGGTCCACAAAGAAGCGCTGATAATCAGCGGTTTTGGAATATCGCGTGCTAAAATGCGTGCGACAAATTAAGGTATTAAGGCCATGACTTTGTTCTGTTGAACAATGCCATGGCCGTTTTCTTTATGTGGTGGTACCATTCTTTCAGCCAGCATTTTGTGCTTGATGAGTAAGTTATATAAGTAAGTGTACTATATATTTATTATGTTGTATGTTGTTTGATACGTGTGTTTTTTGTCTTACCTTTGCATACATGTAACGTTACTTGTAATAAAAATACGAATTATGGCTACTTTGACATTTCCTCAAATAACATTGTCTCCAAACATATTGGAGAGGTTGTCTCAAAAGGCCGCATGTAGCGGCAAGTCTTTGAAAGCTTACATAGAGGGCATTCTTTCTGATAATGCAAAGGAAAGCCCATCGCCATCTGGCGACCCTTGGTTTGACGATCCAGAGAATATTCGTATGGTAGAACAGGGCATAGAGCAATATAAGGAGGGTAATTGTAAGACGTACTCTTTAGATGAAATTAAGAATAAACTTGGGCTGTGATTTACGAAATATCCTATACCGAAGATGCAGAAAGGCATATTGCTCTATGGAGAAAGTCAGGGCAAATGCAGGTTCTAAGAAAAATAGCCAAGCTTTTAGAGGAATTGCAAGAACACCCCACTTTTGGGACGGGAAAACCAGAGCGGTTAAGGGGAAATCTTAATGGATTTTGGAGTAGGGAAATAACGAAAAAAGATAGATTGATATACAGGATAGAAGATAGTGAAGTAATCGTATTCGTTATTTCTCTTAAGGGGCATTATGGCGACAAATAGGTATCTACTTTCAACGGGCTACGGCATGATGCAATAAACTAATGGTAAAAGCCAGCTTATTGGGCGTGTAAACTCAAATGTGCCCGCACATGACATCACTGCCGCAGATAAATGTGTATATTTGCAAGCCGTTAGTGTGGCATGGCAGTAAGAATGCCACATTGCGCAGTTAAATATGCTAAAATAACGTCATGCTTAACATACCTATTATATATAAAGCCCTTGGCACACTGTTGCTGCTCGAGGCACTGCTCCTTGGCTTGTGCTTCGGCATGGGTTTCTATTTTGGCGAGGTAAACCACCTCACATTCGGTCTGCCCTCGGCCCTGGCTGCAGTGATAGGCGCCTTATTGCTCTACTTTGGGCGTCATGCCGAAAACCGCATGGGGCGGCGCGACGGGTTTCTGATAGTGTCGCTCACCTGGGTGGTGTTTTCGTTAGTCGGCATGCTGCCGTTTATAGTCAGCGGCTATCAGCCCCGTGTGGCGGCCGCCTTTTTCGAGACCATGTCCGGCTTCACTACCACGGGCGCCACAGCCTTTACCGACATTGACGTCCTGCCGCACTCCATCTTGCTATGGCGCTCCATCACCCACTGGATAGGCGGTATGGGTATCGTGTTCTTTACCATAGCCGTGTTGCCCAACATGGGCGGGGGCGATGTAAAGCTCTTTTCAGCAGAGGCCACAGGCTTGAAAATAGGCAAACTCCACCCCCGCATCAGCACCACCGCGCGCTGGTTGTGGAGCATTTACTCGTTGCTCACCATCACGTGCATGGCAGCCTATTTCTTTGGCGGCATGGGGCTGTTCGACGCGTTGTGCCATAGCCTGTCAACCATTGGCACGGGCGGCTTCTCCACCCACACCGCCAGCATAGCATGGTTCCAGTCGCCACGTTTGCAATGGATAGTCACCCTGTTCATGTTCCTGGCCAGTGTCAACAGCACGTTGCTTTATTTGTTCTTTATCAAGCGCCGTGTGCGCGATGTGTTACACGACGACGAGTTGCGTTGCTTCCTGGTAATATTTTTTGTAGCCGCATTCAGCATAATGGGCATTCTCATGTATGCCGACCACATGGATTTTGCCACCGCTCTGCGCAGCGCATTCTTCAACACCGCGTCATTGCAGAGCACCACCGGTTTTAGCGACGAGGACTTTATGAAATGGCACCCAACCATCTGGCTCATACTCTCGCTGATAAGCATCATTGGAGCTTGTGCCGGTTCAACCAGTGGCGGCTTGAAGAGTGTGCGTGTGCTCATGGTGTGGCGCCTGACCAAGGCCGAGTTCAAAAAGATGCTGCACCCGCATGCTGTGCTGCCGGTGCGCATCAACAATACGGTCATCACCTCGCAAACCGCCCGCACCGTGTTCGTGTTCTTTGTAGTCTACTTCATGCTCATCATGCTATCCACCTTTGCCATGGTGGCCATGGGCTTGTCGCTGCTCGATGCCTTCGGACTGGCCATATCCTCGTTCAGCAATGTAGGTCCGAGCATCGGCCACCTGATAGGTCCGTTGGGCTCGTGGGGAGTGCTTAACGACGCCATTTTGTGGATAAACTCCTTCCTGATGCTTGCCGGACGCCTTGAAATATTCTCACTATTGTTGCCGCTCACACCCGCCTTTTGGCGTGACGAATAGTTCAGAAAGTGCGCGAAATGGCTCCATCATGTTTGTTGGAACCAACCTAAATTAAACTTACAGGTAACACTTAGAGTGCCACAAACGAAAGTTTTCAGACTTTTGTTTGTGGCATATATATATTTGAGCTATTTTTGCACAATAAAAGACACATTGGCTGCGCTACCTGTTCGCAGCCAAACCTATCTTGAGTTAAAGCGTAATCTCCCAATATTGCTGACAACCTGCGTCAAGTGGGGAGATTATTCGTCATAAAGTACCAACTATGTGCCATATAGTGCCATAATAGTTACTACACACTATATAGTAATTGAAAAACAAGTAACAATAACATGGAGACAAAATCCATCAATCCGCAAGAGCAACAGGACGAGGAGATGCAGCTTATTCCCTTGTTGAAGTTGTGCTACCACCAATTTATCAACCATTGGGCATGGTTCGCTTTATCGGCCGTTGTGTGCGGTTGCATAGGGTGGTACTATCAGCAGTGCCAGCCCCGCGTTTACCAGCGTCAAGCCGTCATGCTTATCGAGGACTCCAACGGGTCGTCGACAGGCGGTCTGCGCCGTACATCAAAAAACAGCGGCATGAACACCCTGCTCGAGCTTAATGGCGTGAGCGTAGGCGACAACCTTAAAAACGAAATATTCATTATTTCGTCAAAGCGCCTCATGTCGCGTGTGGTTGACAAACTCAATCTTGATGTAGACTACACCACCAAGGAGAAATTGCACAGCATCACGCTGTATGGCAAGGAACTGCCATTCCAGGTATTGTTCCAAAAGCAATACAAGGGCAAACGCGGGCAGCATATCGATGTGGTGAAGAAAGGCAGCAACACCGTCACCCTTAAAGGCATGACCGACCGCATGGGCAACGATGTGCCCGATGTTGATGTGCAACTCGGCCAGATGACACAAACGCCCTACGGCCCATTGTGCGTGGTGCGCGGCCCGGGGTTCGGCCGTTGGACAGACGAAACCATCGAGGTAGACCGTTTGTCGAAGGAAAAGGCCGCAGCGCGTTTCTTAAAAATGCTCTCTGCCAGCGAGTACGACAAAGAAACATCGCTCATTGTGCTCAACTGCAACGACACCAATATAGAGCGTGCCGACCAGGTGCTGGCCACGCTCTATGACACGTATAAGGAAGACGTGGTTGAAAACAAAAACCGCGTGGCACTCAACACGGCCAAGTTTATCGATGACCGCATACAAATCATTGGCCGCGAACTCAGCAGCGTCGAAAACCAACTGGCAAGTTTCAAAAAGCGCAACCAGCTTGTCGATTTCGACAAGACACCGCAGGCCATGATCGACGAGAGCTCAACCGCCCGCCAGCAAAGCCTGCAGGCTGAAACGCAGCTCAATGTGGCCAAATACCTTGACGAGTACCTGCACACACACTCCAACAGCCACGACCTCATACCCGCCCTCAATGTGGGAGATGCTTCGTTCAACACCCAGATTGCGGCCTACAACGACCAAATGAACAAGCGCAATACCATGGTGGCCAACTCAAGCGAAAACCAGGCCGTGGTGCGCGAAATGGACCGCCAACTTGCACAGATGCGTCAGGCCATAGCCTCGTCGTTGCGCAGTTATGTTAATTCGCTCGAAGTGCGCTTGCAGGCTGCACGCGCCAACGAAAACATGCTCACAGGTCGCATGGCAGGTGCTCCCGAACAGGAGAAGCAGGGCCTCGACATACAGCGCCAGCAGTCGCTCAAGGAGGCACTTTACACCTATTTGCTCAACAAGCGTGAGGAGGTAGCCCTGCAGCAGGCCATCAACGAGGCCAATGTGCGATTGGTTGAGGGCCCCATTGGCAATCAGCAAGTCGGCCCCCGCAGCCTTGTCATTCTGCTCGTGAGCCTTATTATCGGACTCTGCATACCGGCCTTCGTATTGTGGCTCCGCTATATGCTCGATGTAGCCATACATGGCCGCAAGGACGTTGAAAATGCAACCACCATACCGGTGCTTGGCGAGGTGCCCCGCATGAAGAATGCCAACAACAACAAGTCGCTCATTACCGACCTCAGCAGCGACGACCCCGTGGTAGAGGCATTCCGCATCATACGTTTCAGCCTTGGCTACATGCGCCATTCAACGCAGGTGATGATGACCACCTCAACCACTCCCGGTCAGGGCAAGAGTTTCGTTGCGCGCAACATGGCCGCCATCTTGGCCATGGCAGGCAAACGGGTGCTTGTAATCGACGGCGACATTCGCAAGCGCACACTGAGCGAGAGTTTTGGCCACACATTCGGCCTTACCACCTACCTTTCAGACGACCACACACAGGTGGCAGACCTCATTCGCACCGATGCCGTTGTAAAGGGAGTAGACTTCTTGCCGTCGGGCCCAACACCGCCCAACCCCACAGAGTTGCTCATGAGCGACCGTCTGCACCAACTTATGCAGCAGTTGCGCCAGATGTACGACCACATCATCATCGACTCAACTCCAATGTTCTCAGTGGCCGATGCCAGCATCGTCAACCGCGAGTCAGACATCACCATCTTTGTGTTGCGTGCCGGAGTGCAAAATCGCGATTTCCTGCCCGACTTTGAACGCATGTATCAGGAACACCGTTTCAACAACCTTACCGTTGTGGTTAACGATGTCAATGTCGACAAGCGTTACGGCTATGGTTATGGCTACGGTTACGGTTATGGCTACGGACAAAACAAGAAGAAGAGTCGTGTGAAGCGCATCATAAACCGCTTGCACAAGTAATAATTCAAGACAGAAAAGAGAGAAGAGCAAGGTTAGCACAACAACGCAATGTGCCCGCCTTGCTCTTCTCTTTTTTATGCAAATGTCCGGGCTGAGGCCGGTGTGCAGAAAACCTTGTCCTGTGCTTTAAGGGCTGTTCGCCCTTGTGGTGCTTACCGCTAATACATAAGTGCAGATGAAAATATTGTTGTCCGGTAAAACCATTCTGATATTATACTCACGGATCACACCGATTGCACGGATTTTTTTTCGCTCGTGTAACGTGCTTTAGCAACACGGAGGTGACGGATTTGACGGATTTTGTGAGCATTGCATGCCCACTTCG
>UMBZ01026949.1_pt1 | contig 19093 bp, 19 predicted proteins | sample 1964091 | NCBI WGS metagenome assembly UMBZ01 (sample SAMEA4835954, study PRJEB28245) | human gut metagenome | biome: gut microbiome; material: fecal sample | place: Denmark | collected 2008
CTCGGAAAACAGATACGGCGATAAACAGAATAAAAACCGTTGGTACTTAACAAATTGTGCCTTGAAAATATATCTTGCTGCAACAAGGTGTGGAAATATCATAATCAATTAATGTTGAACTTCACAAGAGATTGTCAGATACCTGACATATATGTCGCCTATATGTCAATTTGGTATAAAGTGTACTATTTTCAAGAATAGAACCAAATATTAAGGTTGTTTTATTCGAGAATATGGTAGATTATCCGTAACTTTGCATACGAAAAGAGTAACCCTACATAACAAAGTAACTGGGTAAAAGCCCTATCTCGGCTTACATTATCTCTGCAAATAACTGAAATAATATAGAAACAAGTAAAATGGAACTGTCATGATACAGGAGATTAGAATAAAGAATTACCTATCGTTCAGAGACGAGGTGGTTCTTAGTTTTGAGGCCACCAAAGACACTACGTTTGAAGAGTGTCAAGTAGTAAACGTAACCACAAAAGTGCGCTTATTGCGTTTCGCCCTTATTTATGGAGCGAACGCTAGTGGAAAATCAAACCTGTTGAATGCAATGGATTTTTTACGCGACTTTTGGTTCGACAAAAAGTCAGATATTGATGAAGAGACAGGTGTGGTACCTTTCTTATTGGACACGGAAACTCCGAACGAACCATCTGAATTCAACATTAAATTCTTTGTTGGCGACAAAAGGTATTGGTATGCCCTCGTCTTGGACGACAAACAAGTAATAAAGGAGGACTTGTATGTATACAATTCAGTACAGCCCTCACTTGTGTTCAGCAGGGAGTTGGACGGCACAGCATCACTTATCAAGTTGAATGCGAGTCTGGTTAAGGCGAACGCAACAATAGTGGAGCAGCTAAATGTAAAATGTTTATCCAACATGTCCTTTTTTGCGGCAAGAAATCAAGTAAACTGTTCTTTAGCATACATAGATGAAGTGCGTGACTGGATGAAAAACAATATGATGCCAATCATACAACCAGGTACAAGAATGTTTGAGTATGCAGGAAAACAAATGGAAAAGAATGCTGAATTGAAGGCATACATCCTTGATTTTGTACATAAGGCGGACTATAATATAACCGACGTATATACCGAAAGGGAAAAAGTGCCTATTCCAGACATTGTTAAAGCCTCTATAATGGAAGATAAAGATATTCCAGAAAAGGCAAAGGAGAAAATGCTGGCAGACAATGCCCTTGAAAGATTACGTACTGATTTTCAACACACAGTTAAAAACAAACGTGGGGAAGAAAATTACAGGTTGCCCAACTCGCTCCAAAGTGAAGGAACCAAACGAACTTTTGGCATAGAGGCAGCTATCTATGAGGCGATAAAAACGAACGGCATCTTACCAATAGATGAAATAGAATCCTCATTGCATCCCGAACTGGTGGAATTCATCATAGAAAAGTTCCTGAAAGAGAAAAGTAGAAGTCAACTGATAGTAACCTCACATTACGATCCGTTGTTGAATACTGTGGATGATCTTATCAGAAAGGATTCTGTATGGTTTACGGAAAAAGAAAAAGATGGACACACGACGCTATATTCATTGACAGACTTTAAAGGACTGTCAAAAATTTCTTCATTCCAGAAATCATACAGAAACGGAGTTTTCGGAGCATTACCAAACATTCATGATTAAAGGCATATGGCAAGAAGAACAGCAACAATCAACAAAAAGCCAGAGAGAGCCGTAATCATCGGAGCTGGTATTACAGAGAAATACTATTTTTCTCATTTACAGTCTCTGTACAATTTAAAAATTAAGATTCGACCAAGGTACTTTGGAAATGAGAATATTTCCACATTGGAGAAGCTTATAAAACAGGTGCTTGACAATGAAGGGTTAGCAATTGTGGTGTTTGATGCAGATGTATCATCATGGAATGCTACAGAGTCAAAAAGACTTCAAGATTTGAAGCGGAAATACGACAAGAACAAACGTGTCATATTATGTGACAGTATGCCCTCTGTAGAATTTTGGTTCTTGATACACTTTATCAACACCAATAAATACTATGGAACATCGAAAGCCGTAATAAACGAGTTGATAAAGTATATACCAAAGTTCGACAAGAAAGAATCGTTTCTTTCATCTCCCAAATGGGTGGAAGACATGTGTAAGGATGGGAAAATAGAGAATGCCTACTTGAGAGCACAGCAATTTGGAATGGATGGAGATTCGTATAGTAACTTATGGAAGGCTTTTGAATATTTGGGTATTTTTACCACTGATAAATAGTATAAAACAAATAAAAGGGCTAAAGAGCTGAGTGATATTTTCACTCAGCTCTTTAGCTTTTTTTATATGAAGTGGATTAGGACATCCCCAGCCATAGTTACTTAATCTGATTTTCATTCATAATATGTCGGCATTTCCTATTATGGAGAAGGAGGGTGAGTGGTGTTTAACAAATGGAGGGAGGAGTGATTGTTTTCACATGATAAAACATTCACAATGAGAAAGAATGCTGTAAACAAAGGGCTTTTGAAACCTTGAAAAGTTGGATTTGTGAAACATTTTAGAGGGAATTCGGGGTTTTGCTAAACTTTTTCATTTAAAAATGATAAGAAGTGAAGGAAAAGTAGTACATTTGCAATGTAGATACTGTTTTATCATGTGAAAACAGTATGTAAAGAGATAGAGACACAAAGCTAACTATGAGGTGATAATGCGACGCAATCAGCACATTTGATTTGTGAAACATTGAATTCCATAACTGGACAAGCATACACACAGATAGTATGATTTTATGAACATTGTTATTGTAAAATTGGCATCGCCATCTCAGTTGATGGCAGCCAACAGTGACATAAAGTAGCAGAGAAGTTATGAAGCAGGATTGCACGATTTCTCAGTCTACAGCCGACGAAACAAAGAGTTTTCAGACATCTGAGAACAATGAATTTCCAGAGGGCACACACGTTCCTGAGCCAGACATAATGACTGGTTCAGCGATAAAGAAGTGTTCGCTGGTGAAGGACAACTGCACGTCATGGAGTTATCTTTTTGTTCACAACCAGAAAGTAAAATCTATAGAAGAACAGCTAAAAAAAGATGGATTAACCCATTTTGTGCATAAGACAATAAGGTATGTTCCTCGTCACCGTAACAGAGGCGGAATGCGCGAAGTGGAAACCCCTTCTGTTAGCGGACTGATATTCTTGCAAGGTGACCCGAAAACATTACAGGACTACTTAAATAAAAACGTAAATTCATACAAACTCTGTAAGAATTGTAGCACTGGAAAGGTAGCCACTATCCCTTGCAACCAAATGGAGCCATTCATGCGTGTGGCAGAAACCGAGCCAGAGCGTCTCCGCTTCCTTCTTCGTCCTTTTATTTATTATTCCAAGAACCGTACTCTACTTCGCATCATGACTGGTGAATATGCAGGACTCGAAGGTTATGTCATCCGCATAGCCCGCGACCGCAAGCTCGTCATGGATGTCGGTGGAATGGCAGTAGCCTTATCAGGCGTACATGCCGAATGTTTTGAGGAAGTAAACAAGAACGAGGCAGACAAAAAAGAACGCCAGCTGTTCTACAAGCGCAACCTGCATGAGCGCAACGCCTTTATCGACCGTTACTTTCATAAAGTAAAGACCGTCCAAGAGGTGTCGGCCCAAGCAGAAAACATCGAAATACTCCGTCTTCAGACACTTGCAGATGTAAGAGACAAGAAACTGGATCTGAAAGATGCATATAATACCTTCTATTTCATGATAGAAGAGATAGGCTACTACTATGCACCTTTCATCGACTATTTCAAGGACGAACTGAGACCCATCTTTGATGCAGGACGAACCGTAAAGGAAGAGATAGAGAAAACTATAAAGATATTCAAGAACAGCAATAAAGAGTTGCATGATCGCTGCGAAACAGAATTTGAGGCGTTGCAAAACAACTACGGCTACCTGTTCGAATCTTGAGCCAGTATATCAGTAAAATTCCTAATTCCTAACTCGTAATTCGTAATTCACATCAAATCCCGGGCAATACGGTTTTTGTGGATCAAGGTCACAGTGTCCAACTATCAACGCTTTCGGATAACGCTTATGCAGATCACCAAGCAACCGTTTCAACGCACTCTTCTGTGCTTCCGTTCTGGTGTCACAAGGAGTCTTGCCGTCACCGGCAAGACCTCCTATATATGCAACACCAATAGAATGTCGGTTATGATTCTTGCAATGCGCACCGATTTGCGCCTCAGGTCTACCCCGTTCAATAGTGCCGTCGGTAGGAATAACATAATGATATCCACAACCCTTCCAGCCCAGCGAGCGGTGGTAGCGGTCAATGTCCGCCATTCTCAATGTGCTGCCAGCGCGGTTAGCGCTGCAATGCACAATAATCAAAGTTATCGTTCTCATACCCAGATGGTTTTATAGTTGCGTCATGGCACCGCCCGCCGCACCCGTAACAATCATTTCAATCACTCGCAGCACATACAGTGCCACCTTCTTCCAGTTAATCTTCATACTCGTAGTCTTTAAATAGATGAATAAAATAAGCCTCATACATTACATGAGTTCAATAACTACTTCTTCTTGATGCCCTCGATATCCACGTTGGCTTCACCGTTCTTCTCCGCCTTAAGCGCGGCATTCTGAACGACACGACTCGCCACTGGATTAAACTTGGCACGGTTGATAAGGTTCTCAAAGTCAGCGCCAGGAGCGAACACGATATTCACCTCCTTGATGTTCTTAGCCGAGAACTCATTCAGATTCTCAGCAGGTTCGCTGCTGATGGATATACCGAACGTACCCAACTCACCCAGTTGAATCTTGTTGCCATTAAGCAATTGCTCCACCAGACACTCGCACATGTCGCTCAACACACCCTTCACCGTGCCACGACTATATACGCCATTGTGGTCGGCTATGTGCTTTGCAAACTTTTCGATAGGCCACACCTCGTTCACCTGATTCTTGGCATAAGCCTTAGGAGTAGCATCATTACTAAAGTGATTAGACATCATGAACACACTATAGTTAATCATTTTTCAGCGCCCATCGCCGGTATGGGACTTTGTGTTTACGCCTTCAGTCATGACGCCCAGCAAAAGTAATACATTGTTTCTTGACTGCATTGCAAAGGTACAACATCCAACACCCCAAATCAATTCTGTTGACACACGTTGATTTTTTGTTTACAATCCATTGATAAACCATTAAAAACTAACCTTATGAATGATATAATATTCAATATTAACGGAGGAAACAACCAAATTCTCCCTAATGCCACAGAGGCAGTACAAAACTTCTATGGCGACCAATATGCCGAGAAAATTCTTGGCACCTCAACTCCAGACAGCGCCTCAATCCCCGAATTAGGCAAGCTGTCCCTATATATAGATAAGGTGAACCTACCTGGCTATATCTCTCAAATAGGCGAATGTCTTAACGCCACCGAATTTGCCAGGATCGTCATCTCCATCTTCGAGCAAGAGTCACGGCTCACCGAGGAAGAGATAGTAAAAGAGCGTTTCATCCGTCTCCTCCTGCCCTTCGCCACCAAACTCGAAAAGGGTAGGACCATCGACAACCTCCGCGCCCGCATCAATGACGCCTTGTTGTCACGCCCCAAACCCAATCGCATAAAATAATCAAAATCTATAGCAAAAAGTATATTATATTACTTTGCCATTTATATTATATTAAAGTGGCATTTATATTATATTAAATCGCCAAGTATATTATATTACTTTTTCGTCAAACTACGACCCATGAATTAATCATGACAACAGAAACAATTACTATCAATGGAGGCAGCAACCAGATACTGCCCAACGCCACCCAGTCAATCCAGATCTTCATCGGCGACGAGTTCCTTAACCAAAAGTCGAACGCCATAGACAAGCTCAAAGTAGAAGTAGTCAGCACCCCATTCTTCAGCATGAAGTTCAACTTCTTTCTATTCACCCTAAAAATAAATTGGAAGTTCTCCCTCAATAGACGGTAAAGTGGGAGCGGGGACGCCCTCGTCCCCGACTGGGAGAGAGGACGCCCTCGTCCTCGCCAAAGCAATAGATTCTCCCTAATTCTTTCGGGGACGAGGGCGTCCCCGCTCCTATACAAAGGGCTATGCCCTAAATTGAGCATTAACGAAAATTCTTGCTCAGGCAAGCGGCAAAGCCGATTACAAAAAATCAAAATATTATGCGTGATTTTAACAACATTAAAGTAGCAGTAGCCGGTACTGGCTACGTTGGACTGAGTATCGCGACACTTCTGTCGCAACATCATCATGTAACAGCAGTAGATGTAATCCCTGAAAAGGTGGAAAAACTTAACAATAAGATTTCACCAATACAGGATGATTACATTGAGAAGTATTTGGCAGAAAAGCCATTAAACCTTGTAGCCTCACTCGATGGCAAGTCAGCATACGCTGATGCCGACTTCGTAGTTATCGCAGCACCAACCAACTACGACCCCGTAAAGAACTACTTCGACACCACCCATGTAGAGGAAGTAATCGACCTCGTATTGGAAGTAAACCCACATGCCATTATGGTTATCAAGTCAACCATTCCAGTTGGCTACACCCGCAACCTCTACTTAAAATACGCCCAGAAAGGAGTAAAGAAGTTCAACCTCCTCTTCTCTCCAGAGTTCCTTCGTGAGAGCAAAGCCCTCTACGACAACCTCTACCCAAGCCGTATCATTGTAGGCTACCCCAAAATTATAAACAAGCCCGAGTTTGAGGCCGAGAATAACGCCATCGAGTCTGTAACCGACGTAGAGATGTTGAAAGAAGCAGCCAAGACCTTCGCATCTTTACTCTTAGAGGGAGCTATCGGTCATAATGGCGATACAAAGCAATTGGATTCTTCACTTTTCACTCTTCACTCTTCACTCGAAAAGAACATTCCTGTTCTTTTCATGGGCATGAAGGAGGCGGAAGCAGTCAAGCTCTTTGCCAACACTTACCTTGCACTTCGCGTAAGCTACTTCAACGAACTCGATACTTACGCAGAAGTTAAGGGCTTAGACAGCAAGGCTATCATCGAAGGAGTAGGTCTTGATCCCCGTATCGGTACCCACTACAACAATCCTTCATTCGGATACGGTGGCTATTGCTTGCCGAAAGACACCAAGCAACTCCTCGCAAACTACCAAGACGTTCCTCAGAATATGATGTCAGCCATTGTAGAGTCCAACCGCACGCGCAAGGATTACATCGCTGATGCAGTATTGCGCAAAGCAGGTTGGTACGACTATTCAAGCAACAACCAATATGGAGCAGAACAAGGCACTTGTGTCATCGGTGTATACCGCTTAACTATGAAGTCGAACTCCGACAACTTCCGCCAGTCAGCCATCCAGGGCATCATGAAGCGTATTAAGGCAAAGGGAGCAGAAGTAATCATCTACGAGCCAACATTGGAAGACGGCACAACATTCTTCGGCAGCAAAGTAGTAAATAACCTCGAAGCCTTCAAGTCTCAAAGCAAGGCAATCATCGCCAACCGCTTTGATGACTGCTTAAAGGACGTAGAAGCCAAGGTGTACACCCGCGACATCTTCCGTCGCGATTAGTATAGTAGGAGGTACGGTCTCCGAACCGTACCACGCAAATGGCTATAGTATTTATAATGCACCACGCAAATGGCTATATTATATATATAATGTGCTACTTGAGTGGTACGGTTCGGAGACCGTACCTCCTACATCCAATAATATTTCTGTTATCATCCCAATAGTTTCATGGCATCTGAAGAACGACAACAACAAATCAACACTCTTGTCGAGCGTCTTCGTGAGTTAGATTTAAAGAAGCGTGCAATGGACCTTGTTTTGCAGGATTTCCTTGAGCAGCGTAAAAAGGACGCAGAACGTTTATCCAAACTTGATGAAATGCTTTCTCGTGTAGAGTCTTTGAAAACATCCATACAGGAAGAAACCAAGAAACGCAAAGCTGCAGAACGCAAAGCAGCATATTTGGAAGCAAAGTTGAAGCGTACTGGATTAGACAAGTGATAAAGTTCAATATATAGGCACTTGTAAAAGTGCCAGTACAAAGGGCTGTAACCTAAAGTGAACTCTAACATCTAATATGGAGAGACAAGAATATATTAATACAATAACAGAGCTTAAAGCTATGATAAGTAGTCTTAAACTGAAGTTAGATACTGAGTATGTCTATTAAAGCTATTTCTATTAATATTGTAGTATATGTAGTAATATCAACAATAAGCACATTATTAGTTTGTAATTATATAAATGATATTAATCTATTAGATATTTTTTCGTTGCTCGGAACCATAGGAACCTTTCATGGTTTGATGATTACATTCTGGCAACTGAAGAGTATGAAGACAGCTAACGAGAAGGCTTCGAGAGATGTTGCTGAGAAATTGGAAGAGATAAACAGTCTTTTCTCGTTATCAGATATTTCTCGCTCTCAGGAGATTATTCCCGCCATATATTCTTATCTTAATTCCAGTGAATATTTGGCTGCTGCTTTGAAAATAGATGAGATTAGAAAAATTCTACAGGAAGCAATGGCTGTCAAACTTTTACAGAAGAGCGATGAAATAATAAGAGTAAATTTAAAGAACTTATCTGTGGATATGCAGTCATTATTTAATGAAAAACGTGAACAAGGTAAGTTAAACGTCAATGTTATTATTAAACATATTGATGAAGTGGCGATGATAATGCAAAACACTTCCTCAAACATTAAAGCAAAAAAATATGGAGTCAAAGTATAAAGAAATTGTAAATATTCTTATTGAGAAGACGAAATCAGGTAATATCTCGTGGAATGAGACAAGTTCGTCAGATAGATTTATTGTTAATATTAGTATGAACGCCGTCGTTGTAGGGTATATAGACAATCCTTTTGAAGATGATGCTCAATGTTATACGATTGACATTTTAAATATCATGGGTAATACAATAGAAAAGACAAAAATAGGCCCTAAAGATAAAGAAGGTTATTCCTTAATGGAACAACTTTTTAATATTGTAAAACGAAATGTTATGAAGGTAGATGAGACATTGGATGAAATAATAAGTGATTTAAACAAGTTGTAAATCACCATTATGAAAACATGTTTTAGATTTTGCTAGACTCTTCAGCATACAATTGGTCCTTTCTGTGTGATGGATTGGCGAAAGTTTATGTATACATTATATGAACATTAATTGTCATAAATTATCCACAAATTACCCTGAATTCAAAACTTTATTTAAAATACTAATGCAGTTAACCTACTGAAAAATAGTGGGTACGCTGTATTGGTGGTTTACTACTGGTGATTTACTAGTAAATGTATATATTATGAGTAAAATTTCGATATTGCATATTTCTGATTTGCATAAACCGGAAGGTCTGAATTATGAAACCTTGTTGGATTCGTTATGTGATGATCGTGAACGATGGAGACAAGAAGGTATAGTTCCTCCTTCTTATATTGTCATTAGTGGAGATTTAATTCAAGGTGCCTATACTGATGATGATATTCAAACTCAATATAATGAAGTTTCAAAGTTTTTAGACAAACTGGTAGGTGAGTTTTTGAATGGAGACAAGATGCGCTTGATAATGGTTCCTGGAAATCATGACATGAATCGTGCTTGTTCTTCAGGGGCTATGAAAGAATTGGTTTCTCCAACAACTGAAGAATTGGATATTTTGAAGAATGCTTATTGGAGACCAGAAAATATGGTAAGATTCGATTGGAAAACAATGCATTTTTTTAAAGTAGATGATTTTGCTCAATATCAGCATCGTTTTGATTTGTACAAACATTTTTATGATAATTTTTATGGTGGTGCAAGAACTTTCCCTGATGATTCAGTAAAAGAGGCATTTCTATATAAGTTTTCGAAAGATTATATCGCCTTTGCAGGCTTTAATAGTTGTAACTTATTGGATGATAAAAACTATTCTGGCGATATAGATGAAGAAGCTATTACCTCTATATCGTCAGTATTAAGAAATTGTAAGAATGATGGCTATCTTATCATTGGTGTTTGGCATCATCATTATTATGGAAATCCTTATTCTTTGAATTATATGAGTCGTGATATATTTCTGCCTATGGCAGAGAAAGGTATGCGTATAGGTTTGTTTGGACATCAACATATTAGTGAAGTCACTGATGAATATGTCAGCCCTATTTATTCCGAAGAAGAGCAACGCAAAGAAAATACATTGCTGTTGATTAGTTCTGGAACCTTATTTGGAGGAGAAAAACATTTGCAACCCGGTTTTAGAAGACAATATAATATAATAGAATTAGAACGACAAGGTTTACAATCCCGTATTGAAGTTTCGATCAATATCAGAGAAGACAATTCAAAAAATGTGAACAACAAGATACCATATTGGTTGGGACGGTCTATTGCCTTTTCTTCTGATAATAAAATTCATAGACAGGTTTATGTGAAAGAATTATCACGAGACTCGGTATTGCTACAAATATCCAAGGATCTTTCTAAATATCGAGACTATGAGGATACTTGCCGGAAACTAGTAGATATCGGTCTTGACGACCATATTGTACGAGAGATGTTTGACAATTATTTGTTAGGAACATCTAACAAGTTCATTATAGATATGTTGTTAAATATAGATATAACCCCAAACGAAACATTGTTATTATTAGAAGCCGTGCAGAAAGAACATAATGTAGAAGCAGCCATGAAGTTACATGCCAATAAGACGATCTCGAATTATGCTATGAAAGATTCTTTGATAAAAGATTTATATGAAAAGGTTTGTTCCATTATATCTTAAAATACATAGTTATGACAGAATACGTTTCTTTGAAATTCGATTCCAAACAAATGATTAATTTGTTGGGAGTTCAACTATATGATACACCTCTTGCTATGTTGCGTGAGAATGTGCAAAATTCTGTTGATGCCATCAGGGAAAGAATAAAAATGGATCATAGGCCATTTCAACCAAGAATAAATGTTACTGTCTCAAGAGAGACTGTGGCGATAGAAGATAATGGTAAGGGAATGACCAAGGATATAATCAAGAATAATTATTGGACAGCAGGCAATAGTAGTAAGAATACAAAAGATGCTCAGCAAGCTGGAGTTGTTGGACATTTTGGCATTGGAGCTTTGGCTAATTTCGGAGTATGTTCAAAATTGGAACTTAGTACTCGTTATTTCGATTCTAATATTCGACTAGAAAGTATTGCCTATCGTGAAAAATTAAGTGGTGATGAAATTTCTTTAGATGAAGTAGAGGATAATAGCGATGAGGTTGGAACTAAAATCTATGTAACATTACTTCAGCCTGGCTCTATCACTGTTGAACAAACATTAGAATATCTGAGTCAATATGTTCAATATGTAGATATACCTATTTTTATTAATAATGAGTTGATAAGCCAAAAACAGGTAACGATAAAAGAAAGAACTTCATCGGAATTATTGACAGGAAATTATACTGGTGATTTTTGTAGATTTTCTTATGATGTGGTTTTCAATACATATCAGCCGATAAATCCAGAATTGTTAATAAGAGATATTGTTCTTTTTGGGAAGGCGATAAAAGGTTCTGTATATTTGAAAAATGAAGGGAAAAATAACGACATTATGGGAATGTGCAATGGATTTGGATTGGCACGCCTAAACCTGAATTCTTGGTTTAACTTTTCTGGTTATATGGATTTTGACTTTCTACAGCCAACGGCAGGTAGAGAGGCTGTTTCTCGGGAATCAAATACTACTGCATTGACGTTCTTCTTACAGATAGAAAAATTTTGGGCAGAAGTTATTTCTCAGTATGATGTCTCTGACACATATAGAGATTTTCTTTCATACGTTGTCAATCATTATGCTGATCGTTATGTATTGAATCTTACTGCTAATCTTGCTAGTAAATCAGACGAAAGCATTCATTTTAGAGATATAAAGGATTCTCAGAAATATATATATTATGGGGGAACTGAAGAAAACGTCATTAAGGCTTACTCTTCGTCAGAGAAAATCTTGTTGAAGTTGGCAAAAGATAATCCACGTCGTAAGGTTCAGAAAATGTTTTTTGATTCAAAAGGGATAGCTGAAGTAGGCAACAAGATAGAGTTACTTAGAGTTTTTTCCCGTGCAGAGTTGGGTTTGGATGAAACGATGCTTTTGACAGAAATCCGAAAGATAATGGAGGATGATTACATTATATCAGATTTTTCCATTTATATGGCTGAAATCAGTATGGGAGTAATGTATCATTCAGAACTAACAGAAAAATCATTTGCAATATATTTAGCAAGGGATAGCAGTGAGGTAAATGCATTGACCAAAATTTATAGAGACGATATAAAACTCTTTACCCCCATGGTTAAAGATTTTGTACGAACCTCCCTTTATAATTTATTTGCGGAATTTATCCCTAAGGACAAGAAAATTAGAGCGGCTTACATCAACCGAATGTTAGCTAATAGTAGGGAAGAATATACTATTTCTTATAAAGAATATGGAGATTATTTTTCTATATATGAAAGTATAAAGGGAAATGATTCAGAAGTTGAGAAATTGATAGATTACATCAGCAGAGAACACCAAGTAAAAACTGAACAAGAAGTTGACAGCTGTCAAGTTGGAACAGTTGAAAGCGTAGTTCAGACAGTGAATACTCCATCAGCATCCCATAATTCCCTGGGTAATATCTTTGATATGCCAAAGGCACAACCTCCTATCCTAGAGTTGGAAAATATCACGGAAATGAAGTTGTTGCGTACAGCAGCAGATACACCAATATTACATGGCAACAAAATGTTCATAGCTTTATCAGACAGTATGAATCGTGCCTTCCGTTCCTTCTTTTTATTGGCACATTCTACAAAGATAATTTGGAGTATGCATCGTATCATATATATATTTTCTGATATTACTGGTACTATGTCTTTGTATTACGAGATGGAATTGTATAAGAAACTTCCTGAGGAGTTGACAGGAGGAGAACAAGTGATAACAACAACAATTGTTACGGATAAGAAAATATTTGTTCCGGTCATACCGCAATTGTATAATTATTTTGATTTACAAAATGGGCAATCTATGAAGTTCCTTGTGCATTATGATAAGGTGTATGATGCACAATGATTTAAGGAGATAAGATATAAAGTAATCATTAAGTTTAAAAGATGTTGAGACTGAGTTTTATTGCAATGGTGTAGTATATAATTCAAAATAAGCTTTGCCGACAATTCAAAATTCTTGCTTTGGCAAGCGTCTCTACGAGCCGAAATCCAGAACTCAAAATTCCTAATTGGCATTGTCGAGCGAAGAAAAAGTCTGAAATACTTAATAAACAAGTGAAATTTTTAACAACTCTATATAGGCACTTGCAAAAGTGCCTATACAAAGGGCTATGCTCTAATTGAGTACTAACTAAAGAAATAGTTTATATGGCAAAAAAAGAGATAACATTCAGTCAGTTTTGTAACTTTATATCGAAGATAGGCATGCATAGATTTAATGCTGCCAAGTCAATTGATAAAGAAATAAAATCTGAATATCAAATAAAGGTGGATTATTGGGGACCATTGCGTTCACATATAAGTCATGTTTTGTCTAAGTCTGGAAAAGCAGCTGATTTGGATGCATGTATAGAACATATAGCAGAAGACAAGAAAGAGAATTATCAAAGTAGAATTGCTGGTCTGAAAAAGTTTTGGGGCAAGAAGAAATTTGAAAAGGTGCGTATACCAAGGAGGATGTGGAAACATAAGGATTTACGAGTAAGTGTTTATCCCGAATTATGTTTTTCTTATAAGGACAAGGTACATATTATAAAATTGTTTTTTTCAAATGACACAAAGAAAATATCTAAAAACGAGGCTGATTTGCTATTGGAGATGATGAAAGAAACATATGGATATGATCCAAATGATGTGGTCTATGGTATTTTAGACTTGCCCAAAGGTCGTGTTTTCAAATATAAGAATAATCCCCCTGAGGTTTCAATGTTGGTTCAAAGTGAAGCCGAATCTTTGTTGAAAATATTGAATCAATTTGATAAATGATATCAACAACTCAATATATAGGCACTTGTAAAAGTGCCTATACAAAGGGCTATGCCCTAAATTGAGTACTAACGGAAAGCTCTCAGCCCAAGTATACAATGGGGCTGAGTAGTATTGCCAAAGGTCTTAGTCTGAATAATATATAAATTCAAAATATTAAAACTGATATTAATTTTATGGCACAGTTTACAGAAGCACAATTGAATAAAATATGGGAAAAGGGATTGAAGGATGATAAATACAATCCAGATTTTGTTCGTAAGGATGCTTGTGGTGCTTGGATGATAAAGGGACGATATAATGATAGGTCTAGCTCATTTGGTTGGGAAGTAGATCATATATATCCTGAATCCAAGTTGAAAGATATGAATGTTCCACAACAAAAGATAGATGACATATGTAACCTTCGTCCTTTGAATTGGCATAATAACGTGTCTAAGGGTTCTGATTATCCTCACTATCAAGCTAAAAGAAAAGCAGGAGTAATAACAGATGATACAGGACAGAAAAATGATGTCAACGTCATTTGTGAGGATGAAAAGGAAATCAATGATGATATACAATGTCAGATAAAAGAACTTTTTAAAGATTATCGCCTATGATTTCAAATTTTAGTTCTTTTGTAGAATTTTTTGCTGCTATATACGTTACAATGGCAGTCAACAACGATTTCTGTAGTAATTTTTGGACTCCAAAATACTATAAAGAAATGGATTCGCTTTTAAAAGAATATGATTTTTCAGGAAGCAGTTCTATCCATGATAGTTTAATGGACAAAATAAAACATAAATATGAGAATGTTCAAAGCCGTGCTCATTATCGTGGATTTATAGTTTTGATGTTGTGTATCTTCTATCTTATTTTTATGGGGTATGAGGATGAAACTAATAGAATGTCGGTAGAACATTATATTCCAATCCTATCAGATACAATTTTAGTTGGTTTGACCTTAATATTCTCAAGGCAAATATTAAAAAATTGGAGAAGAACTATAATATGTGTTATTTTTTATGTATTGGTTTATGTGTTTTTAAAATGTGTACATTTAGATGTTTTGGAAACACATAAAATAACGATTGCCATTTATAATTATAAATCCCTATTGTTGATAGCAATAATAATATTACCTATTATTCACCAACTTTATATTTATTGGTTATATTCAAGTGTGTATAAAGGATATCTAAAACACCATGTTTCAGAAGAATATAAGCGTTATAAAGACTCAATGTTGGGAATAAAAACAAAAGACAAATCTAAGGTCGATGAAATCTATATGAAGGCATGGAGTGATGCGATGTTTATATCAAATGAAGATCCTACATACACAACATTCTATCAGGTGCTTACTAAGCAACTTTTGTGTATTGCATCTCCTACTCAGTGGCAATTATTAATGTCTTGGATAAGATATCATATGAAAAGAATCTTCTCTAAAGAAAAAGAAAATCTTCCTTCTGTGATGAATGAAACAAACACAAACAATGAAAAAGTTTTAGATAATCCACTTGGCCAGTATGAACGCAAAGATAAAAAAGCTTTAGATTTCACTAATGAATATGATAGGTACATAAGATGGAAGAAAAAGGTCGGAAAGAATAATAGTCTTAAAATCTTTTGTACAGAAAACAATCTAAATTATAAAGATATGACTGCATGGATTCGAATAAATCGACCAATGTCACATAATTCCAATAGTATCAATTGTTAAGTATATAATCTATGTCACAGGACTTGCAAAATTTCAAGTGTGTTTCGTCACTTGTTGTTTTTAGAAAGATGTACGATAGTCGGCAAAGCATCTATGATATTATTTCAGAATTTGCTAAAACGGTAATAATATCACATAGCTTAACGACTTTCGAATTGCACGACATGTGCAATTTTATGAAGAAAGAGTATGGTGTGTGGATTGTTCCTGCTGTAGTAAAGACAGCCCTTAAAAAATAAGATTTTCTTAAACGTGAAAGGAATGTTTATACATTGGAAAAGAGTTTGTCAGCAGAAGATGTCAAACGGATCAGTGTGCAAATCACGCAGTCAAAAGATTCCATTTCTATTATTCTTGATGATTTTGTAAAATATAAAAAGTCAAAAGTAAATATTGATTTCGATGAGTTATCTTCGAAAGAAGAATTCTGCAAATTTATAGTTGATGGAAACCTTACGGATGAATCCAATATTGGTATAATATCTGCATTCATTGTCGAAAGAAAAGGAGACGCTGATTTTGAAGAAGCATGCAAATGTATACGTGAAGGACTTATTATCTATAATGGCCTATCATATACAACAGAAGGCGAATTAGTCGAAAAACTTGACACTCCATTAACCGTTTATTTAGAGACCGAATTATTGTTTCATGCAACCGGATTAAATGGAACTTTATATAAAAGTCTTTTCTCGGATTTTTACCAGATTGTATCTGATATAAATGATGTTACGCTTAAACGTTATGGAAAGCGTATTATATCTTTGGCATATTTCCCTGAAACAAAGAGAGAGGTGAACAATTATTTTGGACAAGCCGAATCTTTATGTAATAATCATTGGAAAATTGATCCTTCTAAACCAGCGATGGGTACTATACTGAATGGATGTAGCAGTATAGCAGATGTAAAGCAAAAAGAAATTGAGTTTTGGAGTGATATAGAGAGTATGTGCATAAAAGAAGATGATATGCTATTCGATTTATCAAATGATTATTATACTCAATATAATTTATCGGTAGAAGGAGATATTTCTCAATCAGATACCAATGAGGAAGCCAAAAAGGCTTATGCCATTGGTCAGATATTATCGAAAGTGAATTATCTTAGAAGGACAGTAAATCATAACATATTCCGTACTATTAAAGCAATAGTATTAACTGGAAATCGGAAAACCCTATCTTATAGTGATAAGCACACAGCTCCTCAAGATGTTCCTTTCGCAACAACATTAAGCTATCTTACAAATCGTTTCTGGTATTCATTGCACAAGGGAATATTTAACGAAAATTCAACAGTTCCTGGAGCCAATGTAATAACGATGGCGCAAGTTGCATTTTCTCAAAGGGTAAACGAAAGTCTTACATCAGAATACAAGAAAATAAAGCAACAGTTTGATGACGGAAGAATAACAAAAGAAAAAGCAAATGAAATCATTGCTGGATTTAAAGTGAATTATTTACAACCTGAGAATGTTACCCATGAAATTGTTGATGAAGACTTTTGTTTTGATCTCTTTAATGGAGAAGCTATAGAGCAAGCAAAAGCTGAACGTTCTTTAGAAAGACAAAAGTATAATGATGAAATAGCAAAGAAAAATAAAGATATAGAGATTAAAAATGATGCGATTCACAAACTAATAAAAGAAAAAAATGTTGATGAACATCAAAAGTATCAAAATGCTTTAAATGATTATAATAAATTAAGGGATAAGAGTGTCAAAAAGCAGATGAGCAAAATATGGATAAGAGAATTAACCATTTTGGGCTTATATGTTATTTCTTTTATAGTAATTGTAGTCGCAACATGGATTTCTTCTTCTAAGATTTTTGCTGGTATCGTCGCTGTATCACTCTTTTTATTTGCACTTCCTGTTGCAGAAAGATTTGTTCGTCCTTTTGTAAATAGCACTATTGTCGAAGCGTTTAATTGGGTCTTTAAGAAGAAAAATAGAAAAGAACTTCAAGATCGTTTGATTGAAACATATGAAAAGGAGAATCCTAAACCAGTCTTATTCATCTCTAAGATTGAAGATTATGTATAAATATGGCTAGAAAAATTTTTGATGATAGTAACAATGAATCAGGACATATTAATTCATTATTCTGAATTCTACATCGGCAAAGCCGACAATTCAACAATCAACACTCAAAACTCAACATTGCGCACAGCGCATCGTTTGCCATTCCTCTCTATGCAGACACATATAAAATTGTTGTGTGTATTTAGGTATCCGCCATTGAGCATTTTTATAATGAGCAAGGCAATGAGACTGAAATTGTAGTGATGAAAGCAGGAACTCTCATATGTTCATCACTTGGAATATGGTTGACCACAAAATAAAACCCCATAACTTTATTCAAAATTATTGGTGCAGTTAGCCCAATGAAAAAGTGTAAACGTCTATATATGTTTCTTTACCAAGTGTTTTCCATCTTGTAGTAAGGAAACATTAATACTAAGTTTCAAACAATTAATATTAGAAAAGCTATGGTAAAATCAAATTTAGAATATAGGACAAAGACATACATAGCTGGGGATTTGAATACTAATAAGAATCTAATCGTCAAGCTGGATGAATGGAATAAAACCAATAATCTGAATCTAAGTCTGATAGATGATGATGAGATTATTCAAGCGTCAGACTCTACACTTTGTTGTAAAATAAAGAAGAGTATACGAGAACAATTGAATCTATCTAAGACATTTGTGCTGATTATTGGAAAACAAACTTCTACAGTTAGAAATGGAGTTTGTTTCGTTTGTCCTTTTTACCGTAATTATTTGGCAAAACCTAATAATTGTAGTCAAGGAAACAGTATAGACGAAAAGAGTTATGTCCAATACGAGTGTGAAAAGGCTGTTAAGGATTTTAATGCTGGATTTCTTAGAAACATTATAGTGATCTATAACGGTCATAAAACTCCGAAGAGAAACAAATGTCCAGAAGTAATACGTTGGAAGGGAATTCATATCGGTTCTGACAGTTTAGATGAACAAGGTGGAATCTCTTGGAACTATCAAGAAATAATAGATGCAATTTTGCAGAAATAAATAATTATAACAATAAAACATATTTTATTATGAAGACAATAATGCTCGTTTTTGGAACTCGTCCAGAGGCAATAAAGATGTGCCCATTGGTAAAGGAGTTCCAAAAACACACAGATGAGTTTAAAACCGTAGTGTGTGTAACTGGTCAGCATCGAGAAATGCTTGACCAAGTGTTAACTATCTTTGATGTGAAGCCCGACTTTGACTTGAACATCATGAAACAAGGTCAGGACTTGACAGATGTAACTGCACGTGTTCTTACAGGTCTTCGTGATGTGTTTAAGGAATGTAAGCCTGATGTTGTGCTTG
>UMBZ01028351.1_pt1 | contig 19034 bp, 15 predicted proteins | sample 1964091 | NCBI WGS metagenome assembly UMBZ01 (sample SAMEA4835954, study PRJEB28245) | human gut metagenome | biome: gut microbiome; material: fecal sample | place: Denmark | collected 2008
AAAATCGCAACTCCTGCAGAATTGTCGGGGTGCGTACCATCCAACACGGAAGCTCCATTCCAGCCCTCCCAAGGGGAAGGAGTAATACGCAACCACCTCAAACACAGCAAGAAGGACCTCCCGCCCCCCTTAGAAAAGGGGTGCTATTGTAAGGTACTTCAACTCCCGTACAAGACAAAAGGCAATGGGAGAATAATACAAAAAGATTTGCAGTTTTTCAGGGCTTCGCCCTATGCGCCAGAGTGGAGCGGAAATATCCACGAGAGCAAGCTCTCGGATATTCGCCGCCCCACCCAGTCGCGCCTGCCCATAGGCAGGCTGAAAAACCACAAATACAAAAAGTCCGCCTATGGCGGTAAAAAAAGCCCGGCTCGCGCCGGAAAAAAAGAGATTAGCCCATAGGTGTTATGCCCTGCATGATAATCAGGAATACACGGGTGGCAGCAAGCCCCATCCCAGCCTTCCCCAAGGGGAAGGAGCACCACGCAACCACGTCAAATACAGCAAGAAGGAGCTCCCGCCTCTTGGGGAGGGATGGGGATGGGCTTTCAGGATGGCCTTCTATTAGCAGCTGTTTTTGTACCGGCGAAAGCCGGACTTTTTGAACGGCCGAAGGCCGCTTTTTTTACCGTTGCGGGGGATGGCGTCATGCGGTGCATGACGGTGGGGATGGTGGAGACGGCACGGAGGAAAACTCGTTTTCCGACGGTCGGCACCGCCGTACACGCCAAGGCGAAGCCGCCATCCGCCACCACGGCTTTTTGTATTTATTTCACCACCCTCGCAGGCGCAATAAATAGTGGGAAATGAGGCCTTGCGGAATCTCCATTCTTGTCTTTCTCGTGGGGAAGAGTTCAATGGGCATCTCTATACCTACACCTTTTTATATATATAGGCGGTGGGTCAACAATTCAAGTTGAAAAAGCATGCGCTTTTTCTTTGAATTGTGTTCAACTTGCACTAACTTTCAATAATTTAGGCTGCGTCTCAACAATTCAAGTTGAAAAAACCATGTTTTTTCTTTGAATTGTCTTCGACTTGCACTAACTTTGCAGTCAGAAAACTCATAAATACAGTAAGAATAATATGATTCTCTTCTTCAAGACTCAGAACGAGCATGTGATTGCGACTGAAATCAACCATCAGCCCAATCAGCAGGAAATCGACGAACTCAGTTGGCTTTATGGCGACGCCACCCTCATGGCGGAGCAGGCTTTGCAGGGCTTCTATGTGGGCCCACGCCGTGAAATGATTACGCCTTGGAGCACAAATGCCGTTGAGATTACCCAGAATATGAACCTCAGCGGCATTTCGCGTATAGAGGAGTTCTTCCCTGTGGCCAGCGCTGATGCCGACCACGACCCCATGCTCCAGCGTATGTACGAGGGCATAGACCAGAACGTGTTCACTGTGAACCACGAGCCCGAACCTATCAAGTACGTTGACAATCTGGAGGAATACAACGAGCAGGAAGGCCTTGCCCTCTCGCCCGAGGAGATAGAGTATCTGCACAAGATAGAAAAGCAGAACGGCCGTCCGCTCACCGACTCAGAAATCTTTGGCTTCGCCCAGATTAACTCTGAACACTGCCGTCACAAGATATTCGGCGGTACGTTTATCATCGACGGCAAAGAGATGGAATCGAGCCTGTTTGCGATGATTAAGAAGACCACTAAGGAGAACCCCGGCAAGATATTGTCGGCATACAAGGACAACGTGGCCTTCGCACAGGGTCCCGTCATCGAGCAGTTTGCTCCCAAGGACCAGTCTACCGCTGACTACTTCCAGGTAGAAGACATCGAGAGCGTCATCTCGCTCAAGGCCGAGACCCACAATTTCCCCACGACAGTAGAACCCTTCAACGGTGCCGCTACAGGTACCGGCGGAGAGATACGCGACCGTATGGGTGGCGGTGTAGGCTCATGGCCCATCGCCGGTACGGCTGTCTATATGACCTCTTATCCCCGTCTGACCGACGACGAGGGCAAGACCATCGCGGAGCGCGACTGGGAAGACCTGCTCCCCGTGCGCCAGTGGCTCTACCAGACCCCCGAGCAGATTCTGATCAAGGCCTCTAACGGTGCATCAGACTTCGGCAACAAGTTTGGCCAACCCCTTATCACCGGCTCTGTGCTCACCTTTGAGCATGGTGGCGACGGCCAGCGTCTGGGTTATGACAAGGTGATTATGCTTGCCGGCGGCGTAGGCTACGGCAAGAAGCGCGACTGTCTGAAAGGCGAGCCCCAGAAGGGCAATAAGGTCGTAGTGGTCGGTGGCGACAACTATCGCATCGGTCTTGGTGGCGGCTCCGTTTCTTCGGTCGATACCGGACGCTACTCCAACGGTATTGAGCTCAATGCCGTGCAGCGCGCCAATCCAGAGATGCAGAAGCGCGCCTACAACCTCGTGCGCGCTCTGGTCGAGGAAGACAACAACCCCGTGGTAAGTATCCACGACCACGGTTCTGCCGGCCACCTCAACTGCCTCTCCGAGCTGGTTGAAGACTGTGGTGGCGAGATAGACATGACCCGTCTGCCTATCGGCGACAAGACCCTCAGCGCCAAGGAGATCATCGCCAACGAGAGCCAGGAGCGCATGGGTCTGCTCATCGACGAGAAGCATCTCGAGCATGTGCAGCGTATCGCCGAGCGCGAGCGTGCCCCGCTCTATGTAGTCGGCGAGACCACCGGCGACGCCCACTTCTCATTCGTCCAGGGCGACGGCAAGAAGCCCTTCGACCTCGATGTGGCACAGATGTTCGGTCACTCTCCCAAGACCGTGATGCAGGACGAGACCGTGGTGCGCCACTATGAAGACGTGACTTATTCACAAGACAAGATAGATGAGTATCTGCAGCGCGTGCTTCAGCTCGAAGCCGTGGCTTGCAAAGACTGGCTTACCAACAAGGTAGACCGCTCGGTTACCGGTAAGATTGCCCGTCAGCAGTGTCAGGGCGAGATACAGCTGCCCCTCTCCGACTGTGGCGTGGTAGCCCTCGACTACCGCGGACGCAAGGGTATCGCCACCGCCTTGGGCCACGCCCCTCAGGCAGGTCTCGCCAATCCCTCTGCAGGCAGTGTGCTCTCTGTGGCTGAGGCTCTGACCAACATCGTCTGGGCTCCCCTTGCCGACGGCATGGAAAGCCTGTCGCTCAGTGCCAACTGGATGTGGCCCTGCCGTTCGCAGAAGGGTGAGGATGCACGCCTCTATCAGGCTGTTGAGGCACTCTCTGACTTCTGCTGCGCCCTCCACATCAACGTGCCCACTGGTAAGGACAGCCTCTCGCTGAGCCAGCAGTACCCCAATGGCGACAAGATTATCTCTCCCGGTACCGTTATCGTTTCGGCTGGTGGCGAGGTTTCCGACGTGCGCAAGGTCGTATCGCCCGTGATGGTCAATGACAAGAACTCATCCCTCTACCATATCGACTTCAGCTTCGACACCCAGCGTCTGGGTGGCTCCGCCTTTGCGCAGAGCCTCGGCAAGGTAGGCGACGATGTGCCCACCGTAGCCAATGCCGAGTACTTCGCTGACTGCTTCGAGGCTGTGCAGGAGCTCATTAACCGCGGATGGATTATGGCTGGCCACGATATCTCTGCCGGTGGTCTCATCACCACACTGCTCGAGATGACCTTTGCCAACACCCACGGCGGTATGCACGTCAATCTCCATGACATCGCCGACGATGACATCGTGAAGCTGCTCTTCGCCGAGAACCCCGGCGTGGTTATCCAGGTGAGCGACGAGCACAAGCAGGAGCTGCGCGCCTTCCTCGAGGATGCCGGCATCGGCTATGCCAAGATAGGCTATCCCACCCCCGACAGCCGCACTATCGTCATCAAGAAAGACGATTACCAGCATACCTTCGACATCGACGCCCTTCGCGACACCTGGTATAAGACCAGCTATCTGCTCGACCGCAAACAGAGCATGAATGGTATGGCCCGCGAGCGCCGCGACAACTATAAGCACCAGCCCATCGTGATGAAGTTCAACGACGACTTCACCGGTACGCTCGCCCAGTATGGCATCAGCGCCGACCGTCGCAAGCCGTCGGGCATCAAGGCCGCCATCATCCGCGAGAAGGGTACCAATGGCGAGCGCGAGATGGCTTACTCGCTCTACTTGGCTGGCTTCGATGTGAAGGACGTCATGATGACCGACCTCATCAGTGGCCGCGAGACCCTCGAGGATATCAGCATGATAGTCTTCTGTGGCGGCTTCTCCAACTCCGACGTGCTCGGCTCTGCCAAGGGTTGGGCCGGCGCCTTCCTCTTCAACCCCAAGGCCAAGGAAGCCCTCGACAAGTTCTATGCCCGTGAGGACACGCTCTCGCTGGGTATCTGCAACGGCTGCCAGCTCATGGTCGAGCTCAACCTCATAAACCCTGAGCACGAGCAGCGTGCCCACTTGCTTCACAACGTGTCGCACAAGTTTGAGAGTGCCTTCCTCGGACTCGATATTCCCCAGAACAACAGCGTCATGTTTGGCAGCTTGAGCGGCGACAAGCTCGGCATCTGGGTAGCCCATGGCGAGGGCCGCTTCTCTCTGCCCGAGGGCGAGAGCGCCTACAACGTCGTGGCCAAGTACAGCTACGCCCAGTACCCCGGCAATCCCAACGGCTCCAACTACAATGTCGCTGGTATCTGTTCTGCCGACGGCCGTCATCTGGCCATGATGCCCCACCTGGAGCGAGCCATCTTCCCCTGGCAGCAGGCTTACTATCCTGCCGACCGCCGTGGCGACGAGGTCACTCCTTGGATTGAGGCCTTCGTCAATGCCCGCAAATGGATTGAGAACAAGCGATAATGGCGAATTTCTATTTAGAAGCATTCAAGACGTTTGTCAAGATTGGCGCCTTCACCTTGGGTGGAGGCTACGCCATGATACCCCTCATCGAAGCCGAAGTGGTAGAGAAGAGAGGGTGGGTGAGCAAGGACGAGTTTGTCGACATGCTCGCCATCGCCCAGAGTTGTCCGGGCGTATTTGCCATCAACATCAGCGTCTTCATAGGATACAAGATGCGCAAGACAGCCGGCGCCCTCTGCACAGCATTGGGCACCGCGCTGCCTTCGTTTCTCATCATCCTTGCCATTGCCATGTGCTTCCGCCATTTCATCGACATCCCTTGGGTCTCAGCCATGTTTATGGGCATCCGTCCTGCCGTGGTGGCGCTCATAGCCGTGCCTACGTTCAATATGGCGAAGAGCACCGGCATCTGCCTTACCAACTGCTGGATACCCATTGTCAGTGCGCTGCTTATCTGGGCGTTCAATGTCAACCCCATCTACGTGCTCATCGGCGCAGGCATCGGTGGTTATCTCTATGGTCGAATCATTAAACCTACAGAGTAACGATGATATTCCTGAGCCTCTTTGTCACGTTCTTCAAGATTGGCCTCTTCGGCTTTGGCGGTGGCTACGGCATGCTGTCGCTCATCCAGGCCGAGACGGTGGTCCACCACCACTGGCTCTCGTCTGCCGAGTTTACCAACGTGGTTGCCATCTCGCAGATGACGCCTGGCCCCATCGGCATCAATTCTGCCACCTACTGCGGTTTCACTGCCATGCAGAACGCGGGGTTCGACCCTGCGATGTGTGTCCTTGGCTCTGCCGTCGCCACATTCTCCCTAGTGCTGCCGTCGTTTATCCTGATGATACTCATCAGCCGCATGTTTATGAAGTACATGCACACTGCGCTGGTGCAGAGCGTCTTCGCCGGACTCCGCCCCGTGGTTGTGGGCCTCTTGGCTGCCGCCACGCTCATGCTCTGCAATGGCGAGAACTTCGGCGTCATGCAGGTGTCGCCCTGGCAGTTCTGGATTAGCATCGGCCTCTTTGTCGCCACCTTCGTGGGCACCAAGATAGTCAAGGTGGGCCCCATCCAGATGATATGCCTTGCCGCCTTTGCCGGACTCATGCTGCTCTACTGACCCGCAGCCCCTCTGCCACACCCCATCACCCATAATGCACCCCCGGGGATTGTCCCCACTTGATACAACTATACACAGACCGATGAAACAGACATTACGATTGCTGCTACTGCTGATGGCGCTCCTGCTTGCCTCCGTCTCTGGCTTTGCAGAGACGGTAGACTCTGCCGTGGTATGCGACGATGTCACCCATTGTGTGCCCAGTCATGAGCGTCGCGACCGTCTGTGGGGAGCCGACAGTCCGTCGTGCGACCGTGCAGCGCTCCTTCCCCAGCACGCCCGTTTCGGTGCGGCGCCGCGCCATGACTACGAGCCCGCCCCGCAGTCTCATCAGCCCCGCCCCACATCCCGTATCCCCGATTATTACAAGTTCAATCCTTATAATCTTCTCCCCTATGGTTGGCTGCGCCGTCTTCTCAAGGCCAGTCATCCCCATGCCCGGGCCGACTATTATGTCTACGCCCTCCGGCACATCCTTCGCTGACCCTTTTAGTCTTGATGCCGACGTGCCCACCGCCGCCTGCCCAGCCTGTGCCCCACTTGCTGCCTTGCCGTGTGTGGCTGTCGCGTCGCCGTTTCCCCTTATTTATATTCCCCCCCTTGGCGTGGCTCTGCGAGCCGTGCCGCCATGGATGCCGACGGCCCCCAGGCCTGCTACGCATCCACCAACAATAATTATCATTACATAAATAAACAACAAGACTATTATGGCAAATATCAAAAATCTCACTATGGGCAGCCAGCTGCTCAGCGACCCCCGTATCACCACCGTCAGCACCCTCTTCGGACTCTCCAGCAAGGCTGTCTATGTGCCCACCGGCAGCAAGATTTCCTCCAGCGTCTACGAGTATTCCGCCCAGGAGGAAGACAAGCTCAAGCAGCTGCTCCCCCTTACCGGCGCAGCCCTCGCCGATGCCGCTCGCAACGTGAAGACCCTCAAGAGCCACGACATCGGCAATCTGCGCCTCGAGGTGTGCCTCTCTGCCGACCACCAGTTTGCTGCCATGCAGCTCTTCCGCTACAGCAACTTCGTCGCCACTCCCGTTACCTCTCTTTCTGTCTACGAACAAGCCGACGCAGCCACTGTGGCAGGTCTGCTGTAGGCCGTAGACCTTTTCTGACATATACCTTTGAGGGCAACCATCACCCCTGCAGGCTCCGAGCCTGTGGGTGAGGGTTGCCCTCTTTGTCTTGTCCTGCTGGCGCTTGCCTTCCCCGCCGTGGCGGTGGCGCTGCGGCGTCGGCGAGCTGTCGTTGGTCGGTTGCTTGCCGTGTCAGTCGCCCAAGGCTTTGGCCAATTCAGCCTCCACCTTGTCCATCATCACCGTGGCGAGTGCCACCCGTCCGTCGGGAGCGATGAGATAGAGCGTCGGAATCCAGTTGATGTGATACAGGCGGTCGCTCTCGGTCTCTTTCTTCCACTTCTTCAGCTCGCTATATTGCCACCACACCATCTTGTTGTCAGCGATATACTTCTGCCAAGCCTCTCTGTTGGTGTCATAGGATATACCCGCTATCTGCAGACCTTTCTCCCCGTACTTCTGCCACAGTCGCTGCAGCGCCGGAGTCTCCCTTCGGCAGTCTGGGCACCACGATGCCCAGAAGTTGATGAGCACATACTTGCCCTTCAGGTCGCTCAGCCTTACCGCCTTGCCGTCCTTGCCGGTGCCCACCCTCATATCGGGGGCTTCGGTGCCTGCCTTGAGCAGGTCGGTGGCATACTTCTCGTCCAAATCTTGTGCCGTGGCATGGGCTATTACCGCCATCAGTGCCACCATGATTGTGATTATTCTTGTCTTCATACCTTATATTATTATAGTTGCAAAAGTAGCCATTTCTTTCTGCCTCGCCGCTATAGCGATGGTTAAAAAAGTGGAAAACGCCACAAACTCGTCATGTCCAGTCATCCTGCAGTCATCCTCCGCCCATATCTCCGCATCCGTTCCATCTCCATTTATATCCCTAATTGCCAAGTCTACTAAGCAAAAGGTACGGATGAAAACTTTTTAACGGCCATTATTTTTATTTATCTCCATTTTTATTTCGGGCAAACACTATTATTTCGTAAATTTGCATCACAATAATCGTTATAATAGAGCGAAAATGAATAAAAGTCATATCCTATGGGGATGCCTGAGTTTGCTCACGCTCACCTCTTGCTTCAAAGACGAGGCTCCCAATGCCGAGTGCGACATTGTCCAGGCATGGATACATGCCGACGACCCTACCGCCATGTTTTACCAGGCCAGCGACAGTCTTGTCTATGTCATTTCCGACAAGACCGACATCCGCTTCACTGTTCGCCGCAAGGCCGACATCACCGCCCTTGCCCCCCACTTTGCCATTACTCCCGGAGCCGTCATGACTCCCGCCAACGGCAGCGTCCACGATTTCTCCCAAGGCCCTGTCGTCTATCGCGTCACCTCTGAGGATGGCGCCTGGCACCGCGACTACACGGTGTCTGTCGTCCCTGTCACCCAGACCGTGAGCGACGAGTATAGCTATGACTTTGAAAACTATCGTCTCAACAGCAAGAACAAGTACTATGTCTGGAGCGACGAGGAGCATGGCGTGATGACCGACATCTGGGCATCAGGCAATGGCGGCTTCAACGTCTCCAACTCCAATGCCGCCCCCCTCGAATATCCCACCATTCCTCTTGAAGATGGCTTCGACGGTAATGCTGTGCGCCTCGTCACGCGCAAGACCGGCGCCCTGGCGCAGACGCTCAACAAGCGCATCGCCGCGGGCAACCTCTTCCTCGGTGAGTTCGACCCCCTCGGTGCCCTTCAGGACCCCCTCAACGCCACTCGCTTCGGCCGTCCGTTTGACAAGCGTCCCAAGCAGTTGAGTGGTTACTATCGTTACACCCCCGGTCCCACCTTCCAGAATGTCGATGGCTCTCCCGTCGAGGGCAAGAAGGATGTCGCCGACATCTACGCTATCTTCTACCGCAACCATGATGCCAAAGGCAATGCCGTGACCCTCAATGGTGCCAACGTGCAGACCAGTCCGCTCATCGTCGCCAAGGCCATCATGTCCGAGGTTCCCCCCACTACCGAGTGGACCCCCTTCAGCGTAGACTTCACCTATCTCTCTGAGATAGACCTTGACCTGCTCGAGAACCGCGGCTACAGCCTTGCCATCGTCTTCTCATCGAGTGCCGACGGAGCCTACTTCCAGGGCGCCATAGGCAGCACCCTCGACATCGACAAGGTGCGTCTCATCTGTGAAACCCAGGAGTAACCCCCATCCATACATCCAATGACAACGACAATGAAGAAAATCACCATACTCACCCTGCTCATGACCCTGACGCTCAGTGCCAGCGCCATCAGCCTGCCCGACAGCCTCAATTACACCGTCCGCCTGGGCTACAACATCGGTGGCACGGCGCCCATAGGCATGCCTGCCACCATCCGCAAGATGAACAAGTTCTACTTCAAGCCCAACTTCTCTCTGGGCATCGATGTCCAGCGCGACATGTGGGGCTCGTGGGGTCTGCTCACCGGTCTCCACCTCGAGAACAAGGCGATGAAGATTGACGCCACCGTCAAGAACTACCACATGGAGATGACCAAGGACGGCGACCGCATCGAGGGCGTCTACACCGGCAATCTGGTGACCGAGTGCGAGGAGTGGATGCTCACCGTGCCCGTCAATGCCACCTTCCGTACCGGTAATGTGCTGCTCAAGTGTGGCCCCTACATCTCCTATGTCTCCACGCGCGTCTTCAAAGGCCATGTCTACGACGGCTATCTGCGCGAGGGCGACCCCACCGGCACACGCATCGAGCTGGGCAATACGCCAGACTCTTGGGGAACCTACGATTTCAGCGACCAGATGCGCCATCTGCAGCTGGGTGTCAACCTCGGTGCCGACTGGCAGTTCCACCACCGCTGGGGCGTCTATGCCGACCTGGCGTGGGGCGTCACGGGCGTACACCGCAGTTCGTTTCACACCATCGAGCAGACACTCTATCCCATCTTCGGCACCGTGGGTGTCATCTACAGACTTAAGTAATAACAGGATAAATATTCTAAACACGCGATTATGATGAAAAAACTACTTACACTTTGTGCTGCCCTGGCCTGCACTATTGGTGCGACAGCCACCGATTACAAGGGCGGTCTGTCCGTGGTGCTCAACGGCACCCCTTCCAGTTATCAGCAGGCCAATATTGAGGTAATACGTCAGGATGACGGCAAGTATGAACTTAAGCTCGCTGACTTCGTGATGCCCAACGGCGACGGCAAACTCTACGTGGGCACCATCGACATGCAGAACGTCGAGGCTGTCGAGAGCAACGGCGAGACCATCCTCAGCGCTGCCCAGCAGATAACCATAGCCCCTGGCAGCGACCCCGACCAGATGTGGCTCGGTCCCGCGCTCAGCGTTACCCCTATACCCGTCAAACTCAAGGCCAGCCTCAAGGGCAATGCTCTCCGTGCCAGCATCCACATCCCCTTTGCCACGATGGGTCTGGATATCGACGTGCTCTTCAACTCGACCGTCCTGCAGATACCCAACTCGGGCTTCGAGGACTTCCACATCGAGAAGTCGGGCAGCAAGTCGGGCTATGAGCCCAACCACTGGCACTCCTTCCTCAGCGCCACTGGCATGTATGCCCCTTCGCAGAATGCCTTCAGCGACATCCACACCAGTGTCAGCAAAGATGTGCGCCCCGGTACTACCGGCAAGACGAGCATCCTCGTCAAGGCCACCAGCGTCTTTGAAATCGTAGCCAATGGCACCATCACCACCGGTCGCATGAATGCCGGTGATTTCTCTGCCACTTCTCCGCTCAACCACGCCTTCCTCGACCTCAGCAATACCGACAAGGATGGCCACGGAGACCCCTTCTACACCCAGCTCGCCGGCCGCCCCGACTCTTTGGGCGTCTGGGTCAAGTTCCGCCAGGCTGTAGCCCAGCCCGACGACCCCCATGCCAGCCTCAATGCGGTCATCACCGACGGCACCCGATACCAGGACCCACAGGACAAGGAGTACGACAACATCGTGGCTAAAGCTACCGACACCCTCATCACCAGCCAGAACGAGTGGGTACGCCTGTCTATCCCCTTCGACTACGCCACCTATGAGGCCAACCGTGCCGAAGCGCGCGCCATCTTGGTCACCATGTCTACCAATGCCCACCCCGGCAAGGGTAGTGCCGGCGACGAGTTCTATATCGACGACCTCGAGCTGGTCTATCTGCCCAAGGTGCGCGGCATACGTGTCTTCGGCAATGAGGTCAAGAACTTCGATCCCGCCGTCAGCGACTATGACATCCGTGTGCCCGAAGAGCCCACTGCCGATGTGGTCGTACCCACAGCCCCAGGCTATACCACCGCAACCTTTGTCAACAAGGCTGCACGCACCATCAGCCTCGTGGCCTATGGTCAGGATCTGCAGCGCCACACCGTCTATACCCTCAAGTACACCATCGACCCCACGGTGACCAATGGCATAGACTCTGCCACCACCGGCGACCACGGTCGCGCTGTGGCTGTGTATAACATCAACGGACAGCGCGTCAGCGATACCCAGAGCGGCCAGCTCTACATCGTGCGCTACGCCGACGGAGCCACAGTCAAAGTGCTGGCTCAGTAGCATGAACCTGATTATAATATAAACGGCGGCGGATGTCGTCTGTGCCACGATGGTGCAGATGGTGTCCGCCGCTGCCATTTTTTCTACAACCAATCTATACAACTGTCATGGACATAATCTTTCACATCGAGTATTACGTTTACGCCGGCGAACAGGTGGCAATCAATATCGTCGATGCCGCCGACGGCGTCACCCTCCACCGTCATCTTATGAATACCGATGACAATGCCCACTGGACCTTCGACTGGAACGCCGACGCATGGACTGCCGACGCGGCCGACTATTTCTTCACCATTGAGCATGCCGGCACCACCCTGCGGCGCGAGTGGACCGCCATCCGTCATCGTCTCGACCTGCCGCGACGCCCGCAGACCTCGGTGAGGGTCTATTGCCGATGGATAGACATGCCCCACGACACCTATAGATACAGTTCGGCATTCACCGAGTGCCTCCATCCCCATCCCGTACACCCTGTCCATTCGCCCGGCGACCGCTGCGTGCGACTGGTATGCCGTGCCCCGCAGTTGCGCTCGGGCCACCGGCTGGTGCTCACCGGCTCCGACCGCATCCTCGGCGAGTGGAACCCGCAGCAGGGCATCCCCATGACCGAGCATGGGTACAACGAGTGGGTGGCAGAGATAGCCGCCGACCTGCTCACCGACACCCACCTCGAGTTCAAGTTTGTCATCATCCCCGACGACTCTTCTTCCCCCATCTGGGAAGAATGCCCCAACCGCCATCTCACCGTCACCCCAGCCTCCGGGCTTGCGGTCTACGAGCTCGACCAGTCGTTCTATCCCCTCTCCGACGAGCGTGTGGCAGGCACCCTCATCCCCGTCTTCTCGCTCCGTTCCGAGGGCAGCTTCGGCGTGGGCGACTTCGGCGACCTCTCGGCGATGGTCGACTTTGTGGCTTCCACCGGACAGCGGGTGCTCCAGGTGCTGCCCATCAACGACACCACCGTGACCCACACCTGGACAGACAGCTATCCCTACAGCTGCATCAGCGTCTTTGCCCTTCACCCCCAGTATGCCGACTTGCGCCAGCTGCCACAGCTTGCCTCTGCCAGCCGCCGCGACCACTATGAGCGCATACGCCAAGAACTCAACGCTCTCGACCAGATAGACTATGAGCGCATGATGCAGGCCAAGGAAGCCTATCTCCATGAACTCTACGACCAGGAGGGTACAGGGATGATGGCCACCGACGCCTTCCGCACCTTCTTTGACGAGGCTGCCCAGTGGCTGGTGCCCTATGCCCAGTATTGTAGGCTCCGCGATACCACGCGCACCACCGACTTCAGCCGTTGGCATGGTCATACGGCGTGGGATGAGGCCGACCGCGCTGTCCTCTCCACCCCTGGCACCGCCGAGTATGCCGAGGTGGCTTACTACTACTATGTCCAGTACATCCTGCATACCCAGATGACGGCTGCCCACGACCATGCCCGCCGCTGTGGCGTCATCCTCAAGGGCGACATACCCATCGGCGTACACCGCCAGAGCTGCGATGTGTGGATGGAGCCCGGCTACTTCTGTCTCGACGGTCAGGCGGGTGCTCCCCCCGATGATTTTGCTGTAGATGGGCAGAACTGGGGCTTCCCCACCTACAACTGGCAGGCCATGCTCGACGACGGCTGCCAGTGGTGGAACCGCCGCTTCACCCGTATGGCACACTACTTCGACGCCTACCGCATAGACCACGTTCTTGGCTTCTTCCGCATTTGGGAGATACCCATCCACGCCGTGCGCGGACTGCTCGGACAGTTTGCCCCGGCGCTGGCGTTTACAGCCGAGGAGATAGAGTCCTACGGGCTCCATTTCTCTACCGCCATGCTCGCCCCCGTCATCACCGACGACATGGTCTATACCCTCTTCGGCGACCGTGCCGAGAGCGTGCGCCACTACTGCCTCGACGCCGTGGGCAACGGCACCTACACGCTGCGTGCCGACTACGACACCGAGCGCAAGATAGCCGACCTCGTCGAGGCTGGCCGCTGCGACAGTCAGCTGCTCGACGGGCTCTACACCCTCGTCTGCGATGTGCTCTTCCTCGCCGACCACCGCGTCCCCGGCACCTATCATCCCCGCATCTTAGCCCGCAAGACCTGGGCTTACCGCCGTCTCTCCGACAGTGCCCGTCGCGCTTTTGACCGTCTCTACGACGACTTCTACTACCACCGCAACAACGGTTTCTGGTATGGCGAGGCGATGAAGAAACTGCCGCCGCTCATCGAGGCTACCCACATGCTCGCCTGTGCCGAAGACTTGGGCATGGTGCCGTCGTGTGTGGCGCCCGTGATGGAGCAGTTGCGCATCCTGAGTCTGGAGATACAGACCATGCCCAAGGCCTCGACGCGCTTTGCCGATGTGAGCCGCTATCCCTACCGTTCGGTCTGCACCTTCTCGTCGCACGATATGGCGCCCCTGCGTCAGTGGTGGGACGAGGACCCGCTGCGCACGCAGGACTATTATGCCTCTGTGCTCCACCACGATGGCGAGGCGCCTCACCCCATGCCTGCGTCGTTGGCAGAGGAGGTGGTAGCCGCCCATCTCGCCTCGCCCTCGATGCTCTGTGTGTTGAGTCTGCAAGACTGGCTCGCTCTCGATGACCGTCTGCGGTTGGCCGACCCCAACGGTGAGCGCATCAACATCCCCGCCAATCCCCATCACTATTGGCGCTATCGTATGCACATCACCATAGAGCAGCTATCTGCCGACGCTCATTTCTCACAGCATATCAGCGAGATGATTGAGAGGGCGGGGAGGTAAAAGGGAAAAGCCCAACCACAACCCAAAAGCCCCTCCCCATGCCCTCCCCAAGGGCGGGAGTCCCACTGGCGGCCCCTCCCCAGCCCTCCCCAAGGGGCGGGAGCTCTTTCCCACTGAGTTTGAGGATGTTGTGGTGCTGCTCCTTCCCCTTGGGGAAGGTTGGGATGGGGCTTCTATGGTGGATGGTACGCACCCCTGGCAACTCTGTAGGAGTTGCGATTTCATAGCCCAGGGTTGAGGCGTGCAGCGCCTCTACCCTGGGAATATGTATAATAAGGGTGGCAACGCTGTAAGTGTTGCGATTAGCCGTAGGCGTTATACTCAATCTGCTAATAACCACCTACCCATTCCTATCCATTATCCTGCTGCGGGTAACGCCTACGGCTAATCGCAACTCTTACAGAGTAGCTATATTAGTGGGGGCGTATACCCAGGGTAGCGTGCTTCGCCCGCAACCCTGGGCTGGGGAATCGCAACTCCGTCAGAGTTGCTGCTGCTTGCGGAGGGGCTATTACGTGTCCTCCCCACTATTTATTGCGTCTATGAGGGTGATAAAATAAATACAAAAAGCCGTGGCGGCGGATGGCGGCTTCGCCTTGGCGTGGATGGTGGCGCCGACTGTCGGAAAACGAGTTTTCCTCCTTGTCGTCTCCACCATCCCCACCGTCATGCGGTGCATGACGCCATCCACCGCGACGGTAAAAAAAGCGGCCTTCGGCCGTTCAAAAAGTCCGGCTTTCGCCGGTACAAAAACAGCTGCTAATAGAAGGCCCTCCTGAAAGCCCATCCCCATCCCTCCCCAAGAGGCGGGAGCTCCTTCTTGCTGTATTTGACGTGGTTGCGTGGTGCTCCTTCCCCTTGGGGAAGGCTGGGATGGGGCTTGCAGCCACCCGTGTAATCCTGATTATCATGCAGGGCATAACACCTATGGGCTAATCCTTTTTTCCCGGCGCGAGCCGGGCTTTTTTTACCGCCGTAGGCGGACTTTTTGTATTTGTGGTTTTTCAGCCTGCCAATGGGCAGGCGCGACAGGGTGGGGCGGTGAATATCCGAGAGCTTGCTCTCGTGGATATTTCCGCTCCACCCTGGCGCATAGGGCGAAGCCCTGAAAAGCTGCAAATCTTTTTGTGTTATTCTCCCATTGCCTTTTGTCCTGCGCGACAATGACTTTGGTGCCGTGCTGATTACCTCTGCTGGCTCGTGCCTATTGATACGTGAGCTCGTGCCTATTGATATGTGGGCTCGTGACTTATGATACGTGTGCACGTATCGAATGATACGAGGTGGCAGACTTGGTCGCGGGGGCGCTCTCGGCACTCTCCTTGGCGCTGGCGCCGTCAATAAAAGTTAAAAGAGTGGGTAGGTAGTTAATTATCTTGAATTTTTGCAGGGCTATTGGCGCTGTGTATACGATTTATCCTTAAATTTGCGATTGACAATATACATCTAACAACTCTTGAATCGCTTGATTACTAAGTCTGATTCCGTCTCATCTATAGTGGAATAATCCATTACGAGAGCTAACGAGGCATTACTTGCGGCCGTTGCACCAGAGTGCTGTGCCACAACCGCGCCCCGCTGCGGCCGCCCTAATTAATCCAATAAACTGACACACAACGGACATTTGTGGCTGTCCCTAACTAAACTCCTACCATTATGAGAAAACTAAACCCTGTTTCTCGTTCTGCCCCAAAGAGAGGCAACAGTTGCTTCTTGGGCATCGGCACATCCATGCGCTTGATAGCCATTCTCCTGTGCTCCCTGTTTTCTACCACCGCGTTCAGCGCCCCTACTGCCACCGACTACGGTCTGAAGGTGGCTGGCGTAGATGTGACCAGTGACAACTGCGCCGACCTGAGCGTGATCGATGGCGTCAAGGGCACGGTGAGCTACGACCCCGCCACCAAGACGCTCACGCTCCAGGACGCTACCATCGACAAGGCTGACGAATTCACTATCGAAAACATAAGCGTAGACGGACTGAAGGTAAACATCGTGGGCACTAACAACCTGAGTACAACGAAATTCTCAAGTATAAGTGTTGAAAAGACAACGACCTTCCAAGGCTCCGGAACGCTCAAGGTAAAGGGCAATTCTTATGGAATCAGTTTCGGAAACAACAATTTGGATGTCATCATCCGTGATTGCAAGATGTATATAGAGGGTGAATGGGGTATAGACGGGTTCTTTGTCAATACCAACCTCACCATCATCAACGCTAACATCGAAATAAACAGTCTCAAAGAGGCGATAACCAGGATTGACAACCTCTCTCTCCAGCGCTGCGCCATCACCGAGCCCGCCGGAGCCATATTTGACGCATCGCAGCGATGCTTGGTTGTAGGCGGAGCGTACGTGAGCAAACTGGTGATAGCTCCCGAGAAACCCGTATTCAAGGTGGCTGGCGTAGAGGTGACCGATGCCAACAGTGGCAATCTGACCACCATCGCCGGCGTGGAGGGCAAAGCCTCGTACGACCCCGAAACGCTGACGCTCACGCTCGACAATGCCACCATCACCACCAATGCAGTGGCGGGTATAGCCAACGAGAGCGCGACGGGACTCCAGGTAAAACTGGTGGGCAACAACACCATCACCTCGGCGTCGGCTGCAGGCATGGTGATAGGCAGACAGACCCGCATCGTAGGCGACGGCAAGCTCAAGGTGACCAGCACGGGCGCGAGCGCCATACTGATGCAGGGCGCGCCCCTCAGCATCGAAGACTGTAGCGTGGTAGCCGAGGGCAAGTATGGCATCTATGCCGACAAGGGCGATGTCAAGGAGGTGCTCACCATCCGCACGGCGAGTGTCGAGGCACAGGGCGCGAGCGGCTCTATCGCGGGGCTCAGCAATCTGCTGTTAGACCGTTGCATCATCAACCAACCCCAGGGTGCAGCCTATGACAAGGCGCTCAAGGGCGTGGCAAAAGACGGTGGGCTGGTGACCGACCGCGTGGTGATAGACATAGAGAAATACGGACTGCTGATAGGCGGTATCGATGTGACGAGTGCCAACTATGACGCCATCGACCAGATTCCTGGTGTGACAGGCTCCTTAAGCTACGACCCTGCTAAAAAGATTCTCAGAATGGCGTATGCCACTATCCCCACCGACGACGACAAGGTGGCGGTACACAACCAGTCGGTAGACGGTCTCAAGATAGAAATGACAGGCGAAAACGCCATGAGTGGAGGCACAGGATGTATCTTAGAACGCCCCACCACCATCACAGGAAGCGGCAATATGACCATCACCGGCACTAAGGGCTGCGGCGTCGCGCTCAAGAACACCATGCTCACCATCAAGGGCATCGAGGTGAGAGTAAGCGGTGCGACCGAAGGCATAAGCGGCGACAAGTCGGCAGGCTGCGGACTCGCTGTCAACGATGCCCATGTCGAGGCAGAGGGCAGCCAGGGGTCTGTGGTAGGCATCAGCAAGCTCCAGCTCAATACGTGCTACATCAAGGAGCCGTCGGGAGCCGCCTTCGACGCCACTCTCAAGGGCGTAGCAGTCAAGGGCGTTCTGGTCAAGGAGAAGGTGGTGATGACACCGCCCATCAAGTATGGTGTGATGGTGGCTGGCGTGGAAGTGACGGTAGACAACTGCGCCGACCTGAGCGTCATCGACGGCGTCAAGGGTACGGTGAGCTACGACCCTGCCACCAAGACGCTCACGCTCCAGGACGCTACCATAGACAAGCCGGGCGACGATAATATCTACAACTATGGTTTGGATGGTCTCAAGATAAAGGTATTGGGTACCAATAGCCTGACCTCTGACCACGCCGTAAGCATTAACCTCAAAGAGGAGACCACCTTCGTGGGTAATGGTACGCTGAAGATAAAGGGCTATTATTACGGCATCGGTATCAGAAGAAACGAGGTGAACTGCACCATCAGCGAATGTAAGATATATATCGAGAGCATGGCGGGCATAGACGGTAACTTTGCCAATAACGACCTCACCATCCGAGGCGCGTATATAGAACTCGACTGCCACAACGATCTCATCTCCAGCATCACCAATCTCCATCTCGTAGACTGCGAAATCAAGCAGCCCAAGGGTGCTGTCTATGACACAGCGTTGCAGGCTATAGTCGTGGATGGCGTGAAACAGAAGGGCAAGTTAGTCATAGAGCCCACCACCGACGGCATAGGCGCCATAGACGCCGACGTGCCCGCCCGCAAGCAAGGCATCTACACGCTGCAGGGCGTCAAGGTGGCGCAAGACTGGAACTCTCTGCCTCCCGGCATCTATATCCGCGATGGCAAGAAGATGATTAAGAGGTAGCAGAAACCCCACTGGCGGCCCCTCCCCGGCCCTCCCCAAGGGGCGGGAGCTCCACTGACGGCCCCTCCCCATCCCTCCCCAAGGGGCGGGAGCTCATTCCCGCTGTGTTTGAGGGTGTTGGGGCGGCTCCTTCCCCTTGGGGAAGGCTGGGATGGGGCTTCTATGGCGGTGCTCCTTCCCCTTGGGGAAGGTTGGGATGGGGCCTATCTACCCCCGGCAACTCTGTAGGAGTTGCGATTTCATAGCCCAGGGTTGAGGCGTGCAGCGCCTCTACCCTGGGTATATATATAATAAGGTGTAGCAACGCTGTAAGTGTTGCGGTTAGCCGAAGGCGTTACCCGCAGCAGGATAATGGGCAGGAATAGGTTGGTGGAAATCATAAGATTGAGTATAACGCCTACGGCTAATCGCAACTCTTACAGAGTAGC
>UMBZ01003286.1_pt1 | contig 18949 bp, 13 predicted proteins | sample 1964091 | NCBI WGS metagenome assembly UMBZ01 (sample SAMEA4835954, study PRJEB28245) | human gut metagenome | biome: gut microbiome; material: fecal sample | place: Denmark | collected 2008
GTCATCTGACTCAACATAATATATGACTCATAAAAAATTAATTATAACGGAGAAACCAAGTGTTGCGCAGGAGTTCGCACGGATTCTTGGTGTATCAGGCAGAAATGACGGATACATAGAAAATAGTGATTACGTCATTACCTGGTGTGTCGGTCATCTTGTGGAGATGGTCTACCCGGAGGTATATGATGAAAAGTATAAAAAATGGAAGTTAGAGGATCTTCCTTTTCTTCCGAAAGATTACAAATATGATGTGATCCCGGCAGTCAGCAGACAGTATGACGTGGTACACAAAATGCTGCACCGCGAAGATATTGATACTGTCTACTGGGCAGGGGATGCCGGAAAAGAAGGACAGACTATAGAGGAAAACATCCGTATGTTCGGCGGTGTCCGCGAGGGGATGAAAGAGCTGCGCGTCTGGATCGATTCCCAGACAGAGGAGGAGATCAGGCGGGGCATCCGTGAGGCAAAACCGATGTCAGATTATGCAAACCTCGGAAAATCCGGCATTATGCGGACCATTGAGGATTACGCGATGGGAATCAATTTTTCCCGTGCAATGTCCGTGAAATACGGAAATCTTTTAAATGATGCGGCGGGGACGAGAAGTTATACTGCAATTGCAGTCGGCCGTGTCATGACCTGCGTTCTCGGTATGGTCGTGATAAGGGAGCGTGAGATCCGCAATTTTGTGGAAACGCCATTTTACCGTGTGATCGGAAGCTTTACAGATGCGGACATCGAAGCGGAGTGGAAAGCGGTAGAGGGTTCGAAATACTTTGAATCTCCATTATTGTATAAGGAAAACGGATTTAAAAAGCAGGAGTCTGCGGAGAGCTTAATAACAGAACTTTCCGGGAAAACAGCGGTTGTCTCCTCCATTGAGCGCGGAACCTCGCGGAAAAAGGCACCACTTCTTTTTAACCTTGCAGAACTGCAGGCCGAGTGTTCGAAGCGCTTTAAAATCAGTCCGGATGAGACATTGCAGGTGGCACAGGATCTCTATGAGAAAAAACTGACTACTTATCCGAGAACGGATGCGCGTGTTCTCTCAACGGCAGTGGCAAAAGAAATCGGAAAAAATATCAGCAGACTGAAAGGCTATGAACCGGTGCAGGGGTATGTGGAGCGTATCATGAAGGAGGGACTTCATTACAACATTGCGAAGACCCAATATACGGATGACTCGAAGATCACCGATCACTATGCGATCATTCCGACCGGACAGCTCACAGAGCTGCGTTCTTTAAATGAACTGCAGAGAAGTGTGTATGATCTGATCGTCCGGCGTTTCTTAAGTATTTTTTATCCGTCAGCAGAATATCAGACGGTAAAACTTGTGGTGGCTGTCGGAGAAGAAAAACTTTTTGCCGGTGCAAAAGCATTAAAGGTGCCGGGATTTTTAGAGATTGCAGGCAGAAGACAGGAGGCAGAAAAAGAAAGCGGCAAGGATGAGAATGAGGAGACGGACAGTCCGGGACTTTTAGAACTGGCAGATCAGCTGACAGAGGGGCAGGAATTGCCGGTCAATGGTTATTCTTTAAAAGAGGGAAGCACAAAGCCGCCGAAACGCTACACTTCCGGTTCTATGGTGCTTGCGATGGAAAATGCTGGGCAATTGATCGAGGATGAAGAGCTGCGCGCACAGATCAAAGGCTCCGGAATCGGAACTTCCGCCACCCGTGCGGAGATCATCAAAAAACTTGTGCGCATCGGTTATCTGCACCTGAATAAAAAATCGCAGATTCTGTCGCCGGAGGTGCTGGGTGAGATGGTCTACGAAGTGGTGAATATGACTGTCCCGGCACTTTTGAATCCGAAAATGACCGCTTCGTGGGAAAAAGGACTTGACGGTATCACGCGTGGAACGGTGATCATGGAAGATTACCGGGAAAAACTCGAGGATTTTATACGTAAAGAGACATTAAACATGGTGGAACGGAATCTGACGACACAGCTTGTGGAACAGATCCAGCCGCTGGCAGGAAAGGATGCAAGAGGCATTGCGGCAAAGAAAAAGCTGGGAATTGCCTGCCCGGTCTGCGGTGCGGAGCTTGTGACGACACCGTTTGGCTATGGGTGCAGCAATTATAAAAAAGACGGCACCGGCTGTGGCTTTTCCATCGGCACAATTGCCGGGAGGGAGCTCTCAGAGGAAGAATGTAAAAACCTGATCACAACCGGAAAGACGGGAGTTTTAGATGGTTTTGTATCCAAATCAAAGAAAAAATTCCAGGCAGCTCTTGTATTACAAAAAGATGAAGCCGGAAAGCCCGTCATCAGCTTTGATTTTTCGGAAAATGAGCCGCAGATTGTTGAAGGACTGCATTGTCCGTCCTGCGGAGGTGAGATCGTATCAACAGCTTATGGCTTCCGATGTATCCATTATGACAGGGAAAAGGAGGGCGCATGTGATTTTACTGTTGGAAAAATCGCTGACAAAAATTTGAATGCAGCCCAGCTTTCGGAACTGCTTAATAACGGAAGGACTGCGACAATCCGCGGATTTAAGTCAAAAAACGGAAAAAAATTTGATGCCTGTCTCTGTCTGGAAAAAGATGAAAACGGTAAGACTGTCATTAAGTTTGATTTTGAGCATGTGGAAGCAAAAAAAGTAAAAGATGTTGTCTGTCCGCTCTGTGGAGGCGAGATCATCCAGACCCCATTTGGGTTTGGATGTGCAAACTATTCCAAAGAGAATCCGGAAAGCTGCCGCTTCTCCATTGGGAAAATGGCAGAGAAATCACTGACAGAATCACAGGTCAGAGAACTTTTGATAAACGGAAGAACCGGGACAATCCGTGGATTTAAGTCGAAAACCGGAAAAAAATTTGATGCACGCGTGGCGTTAAACTGGGATGAAGCCGGAAAAGTGACCGGGTTAAAATTCGATTTCACGGATTTGGAGCCGGTGAAAGTAAAGGATGTGAAATGTCCGCTCTGCGGCGGGGAGATCATCCAGACACCGTTTGGCTATGGATGTGCCAATTATTCCAAAGATAATCCGGAAAGCTGCAGATTTGCGATCGGAACAATCGCGGGCGTGAAGCTGAAGGAGGCACAGGTGAAAGAACTGCTGCTCCGTGGCAAAACGGAAGTCATCAAAGGTTTTATCGCAAAGACCGGCATGATGTTTGACGCACCGTTGAAGCTTACGCCGGAGGGACAGGTGACGTTCGATTTTCCGGAGAAACCAAAGCCTGTAGACACGACCTTAAAATGTCCAAAATGTGGACACTTTATGAAAAAATCCCAGTGGTATTACGAGTGTGAATGTGGATTTAAAGTGGCACATACGGTGGCAAAGGTGGAGTTAGAGGAAGCCGTTATGCAGGAACTTTTTGAGACCGGAAAGACGAAGAAAAAAATAACCGGATTTACATCAAAAGCGGGGAATGTGTTTGATACCTGCCTGAAATTTGAGGATGACAGAATCAGTTTTGATTTTGACAATCCGGGAGAAAACGTGGTGTTGGAAAATGCAAAGCCAGCTGAAAGCGCACAGAATCAGGAAAAACAAACTATGTTTGAAGCGTAAATAAAATGTAAAAAAATTGACAAAATTTATTGATTTTTGTCGGGTATAGGGTTATGCTTATATACAGTGGTACGGTACATTGAGATATGTGCGTACAAAAATAAATACAAAGGAGACATAGGGATGAAAAAGGGTCATGATTTAAAAATACGTGAAAAACTTTCTAAGAGTTACATGCAGGTTATTTTTATTGCAAGTATCTCAGCAATCGTAGGAATCGGTGCGTTATTAATTATGACAAGGATGTATAACCATGCGCTTACCAATTATGGATTCTCCCAGGGAGATATCGGGAAGGCAATGACAGTGTTTACAGGTGCGCAGAGTGATCTGAGGGGTGCAATCGGTTATGACGAGGAAAGTATTATCAAAGAATTAAAAGAGGATTATTACGTAAAACAGGATTCATTTAATACATACCTTGCAGAAGTCGAAAAGAGCATGGTGACAAAAGCCGGAAGAGATGCGTACAATCAGATCCTTGCCGATCTGGATGGATATTGGGATCTTTCCGATGAACTGATCGAAATCGGAGCCACGACAGATGAAGCCAGCAGCAAGGAAGCACAGAACCGGGCAAATAAAGAACTCAAGCCGCTGTATGAGGTTGTTTACAATGATCTGAAGAACCTGATGGATATCAATATCCAGAAGGGGGATCAGCTGGAAGCAATCCTGGCAGTGATGGAGATTATTGTTGTGATCGTTATGATCGCAGTGATAATTCTTTCCATTTTGATTGGCAGAAGATTTGGAAATCAGATCTCAGATGGAATCGCAAACCCGTTGCGCCAGATGTCAGAACGCCTGAAAACATTTGCGGAAGGAGATCTTGACAGCGAGTTCCCGGAGTATGATGCGAAGGACGAAGTTGCAGAAATGATCGAAATGGCAAGAGAGATGGCAGACAACCTGAATGTGATCATCTCTGACAGCGGAAGACTTTTAAATGAGATGGCAGATGGTAATTTTGCTATCGCAACAGATCATGAAGAAAGATACACCGGAAAATTCAATGATCTTCTTATTGGAATACGCAACATGAACCGCAAAATCAATGATTCTCTCCACCAGGTAGAGGAGACGGCAGAACAGGTATCCATGGGATCAGGCAATATGGCAGAGGCTGCGCAGTCTCTGGCAGAAGGTGCTACGGAACAGGCCGGAGCAGTCGAAGAGCTTCAGGCAACCATTGCTGATATCACTGCCAACGTAGAACACACAGCAGCAGATCTTCAAAAGTCTCATGCTGATGCAAGAAAATATGCAGATGATGCGGATCGCAGCCGTGATCAGATGCGCGCAATGGTGGAAGCTATGCAGCGTATCAGCGAGTCTTCCATGAAGATTGAGAATATCATTTCCGAACTGGAGGATATCGCAAGCCAGACAAACCTGTTATCTTTGAATGCTTCCATCGAGGCAGCACGTGCAGGTGAGGCAGGAAAGGGATTTGCAGTTGTTGCTGACCAGATCCGTAAACTTGCAGAACAGAGTGCGGCTTCGGCAGTTTCCACAAGAGAACTGATCGAGGGTTCTATCCATGACGTTGAAGATGGAAATAAAGCGGTTGCTTTGGTTTCAGAGACATTAGACGAGGTGATCAAAGGAATTAATGCTATTGCAGATACATCCAAGTCCTTAAGTGAGAGCTCACAGTCTCAGGCAACGGCTATGGAGCAGGCAGAACAGGGAGTCAACCAGATTTCCGAAGTTGTTCAGTCCAACTCTGCTATGGCACAGGAAACATCTGCTACCAGCGAAGAATTGTCTGCACAGGCAGAAACGCTCGATAACCTTGTAAAACAGTTCAAATTAAGAGAACAGAAATAAAAGAATAATAAGAAAAATAATATAAGAAAAAGAGTCACAGCAGAGCTGTGGCTCTTTGCATGAAAACAGGAAGGAAGAAAAAATGGAAAACGCAAAAATCAGTAATTTGTACGATCTGAATGAGACAATTGCGAAAGAATATTTAGAGCAGTTTACTTATCCGTGGGAAGCATTAAAAGGAATCAGTGAATTTATCAAAAAATTAGGACCGACATTAGATCCTGAAAAGTTTGAAAAACGCGGCGAGGACATCTGGGTTGCAAAAAGTGCAAAGGTTGCGCCGACTGCCTGCTTAAACGGACCGCTCATCATTGATGAGGAGGCAGAGATCCGTCATTGTGCATTTGTAAGAGGTAGTGCCATTGTCGGAAAAGGCTCTGTTGTCGGAAATTCTACCGAGTTAAAAAACGATATTATTTTCAATTCGGTACAGGTTCCGCATTATAATTATGTAGGAGATTCTATTCTGGGATATAAATCCCACATGGGAGCAGGTTCTATTACATCCAATGTGAAATCGGACAAGACACTTGTAGTAGTAAAAGATAAGACAACCGGGGAAGAACTCGAGACAGGCTTGAAGAAGTTTGGCGCAATGCTTGGTGATTTTGTAGAGGTGGGATGTAATTCCGTTCTGAATCCGGGTACTGTGATCGGAAGCCACAGCAATGTTTATCCGCTGTCCATGGTGCGTGGTGTCGTCCCGTCAGACTCTATTTACAAAAATAAAAACGAAATCGTAGCAAAGCAGTAAAATATCAGGAATGATACATTTCCCGTGGCATGTTTTTGTTTTTTACAAAAAAGTACATAAATTTTATGGTTTCTACTTGTGAAAAAGAGAAAAATGTGCGAAAATGTTTGAAGTATGTTAAGCATCTGACAATGTTTAGCAGATGACATATCTATTTATAGGTGAAAGGAGACTTAAAATGATTTACACTAAGGAAGTCGAAAACATGTGCCCGGTAGCAAAAGGCGCAAAACATGAACCAGCTCCAATTCCAGAAGAAGGAAAATGGGTTCACTCTAAAAAAATTGAAGATATCTCAGGATTTACACATGGTGTAGGCTGGTGTGCACCACAGCAGGGTGCCTGTAAGCTTTCATTAAATGTAAAGAATGGTATTATTGAGGAAGCTTTAGTTGAGACAATCGGATGTTCCGGTATGACTCACTCTGCAGCTATGGCAGCAGAAGTTTTACAGGGAAAAACAATCCTTGAAGCTTTAAATACAGACTTAGTTTGTGATGCTATCAACACAGCTATGAGAGAATTATTCTTACAGATTGTTTACGGACGTACACAGAGTGCATTCTCTGATGACGGATTAGCAATCGGTGCTGGTCTTGAAGACTTAGGAAAAGGACTTCGTTCCCAGGTTGGTACAATGTACGCAACAAAAGAAAAAGGTGTTCGTTACCTTGAGATGGCAGAAGGCTATGTAACAGGTATCGCCCTTGACGAGAACAATGAAGTTATCGGATATCAGTTCGTTTCTCTTGGAAAAATGACTGACTTCATCAAAAAAGGTGATGACCCTAACACAGCATGGGAAAAAGCAAAAGGACAGTATGGTCGTGTAGCAGATGCTGTTAAGATCATCGACCCAAGAGAAGAGTAAGGAAAGGAGACGAACGAAAATGGCATTATTTGAAGGATATGAAAGAAGAATTGACCAGATCAATGCTGTATTAAACAGCTATGGTATCAGCTCTATCGAAGAAGCTGAAAAAATTACAAAAGATGCTGGACTTGATGTTTACGATCAGGTAAAGAAAATCCAGCCAATCTGTTTTGAGAACGCTTGCTGGGCATACACTGTAGGTGCAGCGATCGCAATTAAAAAAGGATGTACAAGAGCTGCTGATGCTGCTGCAGCAATCGGTGAAGGTCTTCAGGCATTCTGTATTCCAGGTTCTGTTGCTGACCACAGAAAAGTAGGTTTAGGACATGGTAACCTTGGTAAAATGTTATTAGAGGAAGAGACAGAGTGCTTCTGCTTCTTAGCAGGACACGAGTCTTTCGCAGCTGCTGAAGGTGCGATCGGTATCGCTGAGAAGGCAAACAAAGTACGTCAGAAACCATTAAGAGTTATCTTAAACGGTTTAGGAAAAGACGCTGCACAGATCATCTCCCGTATCAACGGATTCACATTTGTTGAGACACAGTATGATTACAAAGCAGCAAAATTAAACGTAGTATATGAGAAAGCATATTCTGACGGACTTCGTGCAACTGTAAAATGTTACGGTGCTGATGATGTTCAGGAAGGTGTTGCTATCATGCATCATGAGAATGTAGGTGTATCTATCACAGGTAACTCTACAAACCCAACACGTTTCCAGCATCCAGTAGCAGGTACATACAAGAAAGAATGTATCGAGCAGGGTAAGAAATACTTCTCCGTAGCATCCGGCGGTGGTACAGGACGTACACTTCACCCAGATAACATGGCTGCAGGTCCAGCTTCTTACGGTATGACAGATACAATGGGACGTATGCATTCAGATGCACAGTTCGCAGGATCTTCTTCCGTACCAGCTCACGTAGAGATGATGGGACTTATCGGTATGGGTAACAACCCAATGGTAGGTGCTACTGTCGCTGTAGCTGTAAGTGTTGAGGAAGCTCACAAGGCTGGTAAGTTCTAAAAGGTCGAATAATATAAAGATTTGGCAGGTCTCCGGGAAAACCCGGAGACCTCTTTTATATGATATAATTAAATGGGGTATATAGAAAAAATAGAAGGAAATAATAGTCTGAAGGCAGGTGTGGGTATGAATGTAAATGAGCTGAAAAAGATAATTGAATCCGGCGAAAAGATAAATGTTGAATTTAAATTGTCTGAGAATGATTTGACAAAAGATGTGTATCAATCGGTATGTTCTTTTAATAATCGTAATGGAGGGCATATTATTCTTGGCGTAGTTGACCAAACAAAAGAAATTCGGGGTGTAAATCCCCAAAAGACAGATAAAATGCTTAAGGATTTTACAACGTCCGTTAATAATGCTAATAAAATAAATCCACCGCTTTATCTTACACCACAGATATTTGATATAAATGGAAAGACAGTCATTTATATCTGGGTGCCAGAGGGAACACAGCTTAGACGATTGAATGGTCGTATATGGGACAGGACACATGAAGGGGATATTGATATTACAGACAATGCGGAATTGGTATACAAAATGTATGCAAGGAAGCAGAGCACTTATTTTGTGAATAAGGTTTATCCGAAGCTTGGATTGGATTTCCTTGATTTTGATGTGATTCAAAGAGCAAAAAAGATGGCGGTTTCAAGGGTGGATAATCACCCATGGTCAAATATGAATGAAGAAGAAATTCTGAGAAGCACAGGACTTATTTTAGCAGATCCAGATACCGGTCAGGAGGGAATTACGCTTGCGGCAATTTTGTTGTTTGGTAAAGATCAGACCATTATGTCTGTATTACCACAGTATAAGACAGATGCTATTTATCGTGTGAAAAATATGGATCGTTATGATGACAGAGAGGTTATTATTACAAATTTAATAGATAGTTATCGCAGATTAATGGATTTTGGAAAAAAGCATTTGAATGATTCTTTTGTGCTGGATGGTGACCAGAGTGTCAGTGCCAGAGATAAAATATTGAGGGAAATCATTTCTAATATATTAGCACATCGCGATTATTCCAATGCCTACACTGCACAATTTGTGATTGAAAGTAACAGAATTTTTACTAAAAACAGCAATTTGCCTCACGGACATGGTGAATTGAAACTGAATCAGTTTGAACCTTTTCCGAAAAATCCACCAATTTCAAAAGTATTTCGTGAAATTGGTTATGCGGATGAACTCGGCTCTGGTATGAGGAATACCAATAAGTATACAAAATTATATTCGGGTGGAACACCTGTGTTTTTGGAGGATAATATTTTTGAAATTGTGATTCCAATGGAATCTGTTGCGAGTTTGCAGGTTGGACCAGGTGAATTTTACAAGGTAACTGAAAGGGTGACTGATAGGGTAACTGATAGGGTGACTGAAAAAGAGCAGGAGATTCTCGCATTATTATTAGAAAATGCGGGTTATACTATGCCACAGTTGGCGGAAAAATTAAAAATCAGCAGAAAAACAGTGGCAATGCGTTTAAAATCTTTGAAAGAAAAATCAGTGATAGAGCGTGTGGGTTCAGACAGAAAGGGTTATTGGAAAATAAATTAAAAAAGTTGGACAAAAATTTTAAGAATTTGATATTAAAAACTTTCGTGTTGCAAATACTTTCACAATTTGCTACAATAAAGTGGTAGCAAATACACACACGGAGGAGAAAAAGAGTTATGAGTGAAAATTTTAACGAACAGAACGAAAATAACCAGAACGAATATGGCACAAGCCAGAACATTTACGGAAACACCCAGACTACATACGGTGATACCCAGAATTCATATGGCAGTGAAAACAACTATGGAGGTACACAAAACAGTTACGGCGGTACGCAAAATACATATGGCTATAACAATCAGCCACAGTATCAGTCCGGGATGGAAAATCAGCAGCAGGAGCTTGTGCCACAGATGAGTGTTGGACAGTGGATGCTGACCTATTTATTGGTGAACATTCCAATTGTAAATATCGTTATGTATATTATCTGGCTGATCGGAAAAAATCCAAAAGACGCAATCCGCAAAAACTGGGCAAGAGGACAGTTATTTATGGGTCTTATTATATTTGGAATTATGTTGATCTTCACAATTATTGCATTGACGGTTTCAACGCTGGCCGGTGGAAGTTCGAGTGGCTCCAGTAAAATAGACACAGGCGTGACAAGCGATTATTATGCAGCGGATGATGACGGAGATCAGGCGGAGGACATCTTCAATCACGATTCCGGAGCCGCAACACTTCCAGATACTTCCGAAGACAGACCGGTTGTAGATGCAGAGCCGATGGACGGAACATGGGAGGATATGTCATTTTTCTTTGACGGACATGAGTATTCCCTGCCATTTGCCTACAGTGAGATAGAGGCGAACGGATGGACGTTTGATATAGCGGATTATGGTTACGAAGATGGTTATGTGATGAATGCGGGCGACCAGACTTATGAGTCAATTGAACTGAAAAATCCGGATTATCCAGATGTGACAGTAAAGATTGGCTTTGTAAATCTGGACAGTTCAGCAAAAGATATTACAGAATGTGACATTTATGCATTTTCTTTGGATACCTGTTATGGATTTGATCAGGTAGACGCATTCCCGATTATGTCAGTCAGCGGTGGATTGACGATTGGAATGGATGAACAGTCAGCGGTTGCAATCATGGGAGAATGTGATGATGTATACGAAGCTGAAGAATATAACAGTTATTCTTATCAGGATGAGGAGTACAACAGACATCTTGATTTTGAGGTAAATGACGAAAATGGTATTACATATTTTGACCTTACCTATTATCAATAAAAATCATAGAATACAGGAATGATACATAAAACAGATACTGCAGGAAAGAAAAGAATTCCGTGCAGTATCTGTTTTTCTTTGCCATAATTACAAATAAAGGAAATTGTATGTTTCAAAATGATATATTTAACGTTATAATAATATCTGTTTTATGGAAAAATTTGTGTTTCAGTGATAAAATACGTTATAATTAATAATGGAACTCAAAAAGAGAAATAAATGCAGGAGTACGAGAAAATGAGGACTATTTTCAGGATTTTCAAAAGTGATGTGAAGGGGTTGTGGAGAAATAAGCTTGCGCTTTTGATCGCACTTGCAATCTGCGTGCTTCCATCCCTGTATGCATGGTTTAATATCTATTCGAACTGGGATCCTTACAGCAATACGGGAACGATACCGGTTGCGGTTGTTTCTGTGGATAAAGGATATACCAAGAGTGATGGCGAATTTGTGGTCATGGGTGATACCGTTATCGACAATCTGAAGGAAAATGACAAGATTGGCTGGCAGTTTGTAAAGACGGAGGATGATGCGGTCGACGGTGTATACAGTGGTGATTATTACGCTGCGATTGTCATCGGTGAGAATTTCAGTGAGAGCATGTACGGTTTTGCGGACAATGACCTGGTACATCCATCTGTTACCTATTATGAAAATGAGAAGAAGAATCCAATTGCTTCCAAGATTACGGATACAGCAAAAGGAACGCTGCAGACAAGTATTAATGAAGAGTTTGTGAATGTTGCAGTTTCCACTGTCATGGAGAGTATGAATGAACTCGCAGATGATGCACAAAAGACACAGTATATCACTAAAATTATTGATAAACTGGATTCTGTCAATAAGAATCTGGATGATTATCTTGTGACAATTGATAACCTGATGTCCTGCAACGCAACCCTTGCGTCAAATTTGAAAACAGCAAGCGGAGAGGTTTCCAGCGCGTCCGGTAAATTAAATAATGGTGTTGCACAGGTCAACAAGGCAAAAGCAGATGCACAGCAGACGATCACTACGTTGCAGTCCCAGATGGATCAGGTATACCAGAGTATCCATACTCATTTGCAGGAAGTGAATACAACATTATCAAAAGAGCTTCCAACGGCGGAAGAGATTGCAAATGCTGCGAATAATGTATCAAATTCCACTCAGCAGATCGAACTGTTAAAACAACTGTTACAGAGTGATCTGATTCCTGCCGGAAGCAACAAGGATGATATCATTAAACTGCTCGACAGCATTGAGCAGACAACAACTGCGGTACAGGGAGTATTGCAGAACCGGATAGGTGATCTTAACAATGCTGTCTCAGGAGATCATGCGGCAATCAAAGCGGCAGCCAATCTGATCGATGCGGTCATGCCGATCGTAGAAAAACAGTTACAGGCAGATGTTGCAACGATGAAGGCAAATATTTCTGCTGCTTACAACAATATGGTTGCATCTTTAAACAGCATGAACAAAGGACTGGAAGGTACCGGTGTGGCTTTGGGCAGTCTTGGAAACACAGTGAGCAGTTCCAATGGAAGTTTTACTACCTTAAAAGAAATCATAAGTTCTGCCAAAGAGAAGCTGAACACGATTTTATCAGAATTGAATGCTGTGGAAGATGGGGAGAAATACGATCAGTTCATCCGTATCCTGTCCACGGATCCGGAAGTGATGGGAGAGTTCTTTGCATCCCCTGTTACGATTAATACAGAAAGAGTTTATCCGGTTGAAAACTACGGTTCTTCTGTTACACCATTCTATACAATTCTTGCACTCTGGGTTGGCGCTGTTATTTTAGTTGCGCTGATCAAAGTGCAGGTGGAGGATGAAAAGTTTGCAGGCATCAGATCATATCAGAGATATTTTGGAAGATTTTTACTGTTTTTTGTTTTGGGACAGCTGCAGGCAGCAATCGTTGTCCTGGGAGATCTGTATCTGTTAAAGGTACAGTGTTTAGAACCGATACTTTTTTATATCGTTGCTGCGTTTACAAGTTTTACCTTTAACCTGTTGATCTATACTTTGACGGTTTCTTTCGGAGATGTGGGAAAGGCATTTGTCGTTGTTGTCATGGTTATCCAGATCGCAGGTTCCAGCGGAACATATCCGATCGAGATTTTGCCGCAGTTTAACCAGAATATTTACAAATATTTCCCGTTCCCATATGCGATCAATGCAATGCGTGAGACGATCGGCGGCATGTATGAGAACGATTACTGGATGTACATGAGCCAGCTGGCAGTGTTTGCAATTGCAGCGCTGATCATTGGACTGTTTGTGAGAAAACCATTTATGAAGATGAATCACTTTGTGGAAGAGCGTATGGAAGATACGAAAATGATGTAAGGAGAAGATGCAATGGAAACAAATTATGAAGAATCTTATCGCAGGATCATGGAATACCAGAATGAAGAACATCTGCGTAACCAGAAAAAAATACGGTGGGGAATCCGTTGTGTCATTCTGATTCCAATGATATTTTTGATGCTGATGTTTTCCATGGACAGTTCGAAAGTAGTATTTCTGGTGCTTTGGATTGTTTCTTTGTTTACAATTTCTGCCTATCTGATCTATGTGGAATATATGGATTATACATTGCAGGAGCGTCTGACAGAACTTGGAATTAAAGAGGATGGCAAAATTGACACGCTTCTTCCAAACAGCAGTATTGACAGCCGGTTAGCAGAGATGGAACGAAAGATCGCTGCCGACCGCGCAATTCTTGCAAAATATTTTGGAGAGTCTGGGATTATGCCGGATGAGGCATTGCTGGAAGAAAAAGAGGAAGAGACAGATGAGGAGAAAGATTCTGACGGATCTTCCAAAGAACAGATATCCGGGAACAGAGACGGTAAGAAGAAAGAGAAGAAAAAAGACAGGAAAAAGGATAAGGAAGATTAGATATGTTGAACATTTTTCGGATTTTTATATCGGATTTTAAAAGGATAAAAACAAATGTTGTAGCGGTTGTTATAGTCATCGGCTTATCGATTCTTCCTTGCTTGTATGCATGGTTTAATATTTTATCGAACTGGAGCCCGTATGGACCGGATGCAACGTCGAATATTAAAGTTGCAGTTGCATCGGACGACAAGGGGATCACGATTGACGACACCGAGTTTAATATGGGTGAAACTGTAATCGAGGGATTGGAAGCAAATACAACGATTGGCTGGGTGTTTACAGACACGACAGAGGAAGCAATCGATGGTGTTTACAGTGGTGATTATTATGCTGCCCTTATTATGCCGGAAGATTTTACGGAAGACATGGTAAGTTTTCTTGCGGATGAGATGGAGCATCCTGAGATCACCTATTACACAAATGAAAAGAAAAATGCGATCGCTCCAAAGATTACAGACAAAGCAAAAACTGCAGTTCAGCAGACGGTCAATACACAGTTTATCTCTACGCTGATCAAAAGCTGCATGCAAGTTTCAGATGGACTGATTGATTCTTCGGTTCTGGAAGAAGAAACAGGATCTTCCAATGTCATTGATATGCTGATCGGAAAATTAGAGGAAGCAGATGCAGATCTTGCAGTGTATGAGAATTTGCTGGATTCTCTGATGTCGGTATCAGGAAATGCTGCATCTACTACAAATCAGTTTTCAGCTGTATATCCGGACATGAAGAGTGCGATCACAAGTGGACAGAGTGCAATGGGCAATCTGCAGAATGTGACGGGAACAGGATTGGCATCCCTTGGAACAATTTCAAAGGGATTATCTGCTACTTTTGGAGGTATCAGCAATGCGCTTGGCTCTATCGCAAAGGCATTGGATACTTCGAATGGAAATCTGTCACAGCTTTCTGCAACATTAGCATCTGCGAATATCAGTCTCTCGGGTACAAAAGATGCGATCACAGATATGCGTGGGGTGATCGGAGGACGTTTAGAGCGTCTGAACCAGATGAAGGGGGAAGAGGGATATGAGATCTTATCTAAATTGTTAGCTCATGACCCGGAAGAGATTGGAAGTTTTATGGCTTCCCCGGTTGAGATTGAGACAGAGGCAGTTTACGAGGTGGACACTTACGGTTCTTCCATGGCGCCATTCTATACCGTGCTGGCACTCTGGGTAGGTGGACTGATCCTTGTTGCGATCATACATACAAAAGTAGAGATGGAACCGTCCTTTAAGAATGCAAAGCCGCATCAGCAGTTTTTTGGAAGATATATCACATTCTTTCTGATCGCCCAGATTCAGGCGCTGATCACGGTATTGGGTGATCTGTACTTTATCGGGATTGAGTGCGCACATCCGTTTTTATTCTGGCTGGCAGCATCCTGCAGTAGTTTTGTGTTTGGCTTTTTAATGTATGCACTGACGGCTGCATTTGGAAATATCGGTGAAGGTCTTGCAATTATTATCATGGTCATTCAGGTTGCAGGAGCCGGATGTACATTCCCAATCGAGACATTACCAAAAGTATTCCAGACATTCTATCGGTTCCAGCCGTTTAAGTATGCAATGGGTGCAATGAAAGAGGCAGTAGCCGGAATGTACCGGGATGATTATTGGAAAGATCTTACAATTTTACTGTCTTATACGGTGATCTCCCTGATCGTTGGTCTTGTGCTTGCGGTTCCGTTCCGCAAACTGAACCATATTCTGGAGGAAAGCAAGGAAAAATCCGGCGTTATGCTTTAAGAGCGGAGCGTGCATTCTATTGTTTGAACAGGCTGGGTATGGTATGCAGTTCTATAATTATTATTCATGTAAATATACAAAAGATAGTCATACAGGTTATGACAAATATGCACAAAATATATAGGCAAATATCGTCTCAGACGTTGACAAAGAAATATGATATTGATATTATTTAACTTAAATATGAGTGAGTAAAACTGTAAAGCGCAAAAGACTTTACAAGGAAGAGGTTTTCATTATGAGAAGACAGGTATTATCTCTCTTAGTCGAGAACAATCCGGGTGTTACAAGCCATATTTCTGGATTATTCAGCCGAAGAGGATATAACATTGACAGTTTTTCTTCCGGGGTGACTGCTGATCCGCGGTATACAAGGATTACCATTGTAGCAAGTGGGGATGAGCAGATACTTGAACAGATCGAGAAACAGCTTGCCAAGTTAGAAGACGTGGTTGATATCAAGAAATTGGAGCCGGGTTCTTCAGTGACAAGAGAACTCATTTTGGTTAAGATTCGTGCAAAAGACACCGAACGCCAGCCGATTCTTAATGTGACAGAGATTTTCCATGGGAAGATCGTAGACGTCACAAATGATTCCATGGTTATTGAACTTACAGGTCATCAGGACAAGTTAGAGGCTTTTCTGGATCTGTTGCAGGGATATGACATACTGGAGTTAGCGCGCACCGGTATTACAGGACTGTCCAGAGGAACAGCCGATGTAAAAATTATGGAATAATAGTACATAAAACAAGGAGGACAAATCCTCTCCTCACCAGAGGGTTCGGATTTTTCCTTCGGAAAAACAAGGAGGACAAATCCTCTCCTCATCATGGGATTCGGATTTTTCCTTCGGAAAAACAAGGAGGATTTAAAATGGCAGCAAAAATTTTTTATCAGGAAGATTGTAATCTCTCATTATTAGATGGAAAGACAATCGCTATCATTGGATATGGTAGTCAGGGACATGCACATGCATTAAACTTAAAGGATTCCGGATGCCATGTTATCATTGGTCTTTATGAGGGAAGCAAATCCTGGGCAAAGGCTGAGAAACAGGGATTTGAAGTATATACAACTGCAGAGGCAGCTAAGAAAGCAGATATCATCATGATCCTGATCAATGATGAGAAACAGGCAGATATGTATAAGAAAGATATCGAGCCAAACTTAGAGGCAGGTAATATGTTAATGTTTGCTCATGGATTCAACATTCATTTTGGATGTATCGTTCCACCGGCAGACGTTGATGTTACCATGATCGCACCAAAAGCTCCAGGACATACCGTACGTTCTGAGTATCAGGCAGGAAAAGGAACCCCTTGTCTGATCGCTGTTGAGCAGGATGCAACCGGAAAAGCACAGGATCTTGCACTTGCATATGCACTTGGTATCGGCGGAGCAAGAGCCGGTGTCTTAGAGACAACATTCAGAACAGAGACAGAGACAGACCTTTTTGGTGAGCAGGCAGTTCTTTGCGGTGGTGTATGTGCATTAATGCAGGCTGGTTTTGAAACATTATGCGAAGCAGGTTATGATCCTAGAAATGCGTACTTCGAGTGTATCCATGAGATGAAACTGATCGTAGATCTTATCTACCAGTCAGGTTTCGAAGGAATGAGATATTCTATCTCCAACACAGCAGAGTACGGTGATTACATCACAGGACCTAAGATCATCACAGAGGATACGAAGAAGGCTATGAAACAGATTCTTTCTGATATTCAGGATGGTACTTTTGCAAAAGACTTCTTATTGGATATGTCACCAGCAGGACGTCAGGTTCATTTCAAAGCGATGAGAAAGAAAGCTGCTGAACATCCATCAGAGCAGGTTGGTAAAGAGATCCGTAAACTTTACAGCTGGAACAACGAAGAAGATAAATTAATCAACAACTAAATTTAATTTACTTCATACATAATAAGGAAAGAGGTTGTCAAACTTAGATGACGTATCGTTATTCGAGGGTTTGGCAGCCTCTTTTTTTGTTATGGCGACGGGAAATGCAGCGTAAATTTGGATATGGCAGGAAAGATTTGCAGAGAAAGCCTTTCTTACTATGCAAAAATAGAGAAATCGGATATACTTGAAAGGAATTACAAAGTCAGAAAAATAGAAATGAAAAGGAAATCAGGATGAAAAAGGCAGTATTTTTTGATATTGATGGTACACTATGGAACTATCAGATGCAGATACCGGAAAGCACCGTGTTGGCAATTCGGAAACTGAGAGAAAATGGACATTATGCATTTATCTGCAGTGGAAGAAGCCGTTCGAATATACAAAGTCCAAAATTATTGGGGATCGGATTTGATGGTGTGGTTGCTTCCTGTGGGGCACATATTGATTTTCACAAGGAGACAGCCTATCAGGTGCTGTTGAACGAAAAGCAGGTGACACATGCCCTGAATGTGTTAAAAAAATATCATATGCCGGTCGTGCTGGAAGGACCGGAGTATGTGTATGTGAATGAGAGTGATTTTCTGGATGATCCTTATGTGATACATTTGCGGAAAGAGCTGGGAGAGCATCTGAAAAATATTCCATCAGACCATCGCAAAATCCGGATCAATAAGATGAGCAGTATTGCACCGGATGTGGATGAGGAATCGTTTGTAAAAGATATGGGAGAAGATTTTGACGTAGTCATTCACGGGCAGGGAATCATAGAGATTAACCCGGCAGGAATTTCCAAGGCAACGGGCATTCGGAAAGTCTGTGAAATGTTAGACATTCCGCATGAGAATACGTTTGCATTCGGCGACAGTGCGAATGACCTTGAGATGCTTGCATATGTAGCGCACAGCATTGCGATGGGAAACGGAACCGATAAAGTGAAAAATACCGCAGAGTTCGTGACACATTCTGTGGATGAGGACGGTATTTTGCACGGACTGAAACATTATGGACTGATATAGGAGGATTTATGTCAAATTTAATGGATTATCTGGACTGGCGCGGTGACCTGACATTTCGGGAGGCACCTTTTAATGAGGTGGACAATCTGATACTGGCACAGCTTGTATATGTGGAATTTGCAGGAATTGTTCCGGCGCCGGGGGAAGAGGGAACGATCACGGTAAAAGAAGCATGTGAACTCTTTTTTGCGGCACATGACAGAAAAGAGATCATGGAGCGCGTATCCATGACGAAAACCGCCGCATTTGTGCTGGAGAAGATGGCGCAGACAGAGCGTTTCTGCAATGCGCAGTTATTTGGTTATATCAACGATATCAGCAAAGAGGAACAGTCCCAGTTTTCTGTGGTATGTGTCCGGTTGGATGATAAGAGTATCTATGTATCTTTCAGCGGAACAGACAATACGATTGTCGGCTGGCGCGAGAACTTTAACATGGGTTATCTGTCCGAGACACCGGGGCAGTTGAAAGCTGTCGATTATCTGAATCATATCGTGAAAGAGGATTGGGAAAAAATCAGAGTCGGGGGACATTCCAAGGGGGGAAATCTTTCCG